>LFRM01101371.1_pt1 | contig 24051 bp, 20 predicted proteins | sample 618341 | NCBI WGS metagenome assembly LFRM01 (sample SAMN03654438, study PRJNA283298) | anaerobic digester metagenome | isolation source: pool of bioreactors CSTR01a, CSTR02a, and CSTR03a thermophilic anaerobic... | place: Denmark: Kgs. Lyngby | collected 2014-05-21 | reverse complement strand
AAGCCAGTCGCGACAGAAAGCACGCCAATAATCAAACCATTGCATGTCGTCGCCGGGTTTGCAGAAAAACTCCAGCTCCATCTGCTCAAACTCGCGGGTCCTGAACGTAAAATTGCCGGGAGTTATTTCGTTGCGGAACGATTTCCCGATCTGCGCGATACCCATGGGCAGTTTGCGGCGCGTGGAACGCACCACATTCTTGAAATTCACAAAAATGCCCTGCGCCGTTTCGGGGCGCAAATACAGCTCGGTGGAATTGTCCTCCGTCACGCCTTGATGGGTCTTGAACATCAGGTTAAACTTGCGGATGCCGGTAAAATCCATTTTCCCGCAGGAGGGGCAAACGATGGCATTTGCCAAAACGTATGCTTCCAGCTGCTCATTGCTCATGCCGTCGGCCTGGACAGATTCACCTTTAGCTTTCGCCCAGTCTTCAATCAGCTGGTCCGCGCGGTAGCGCGTTTTGCACGCCCGGCAATCCATCAGGGGGTCATTAAATGTTCCCACATGCCCCGATGCCACCCAAACGTTGCTGTTCATCAGGATGGCGGCATCCAACCCTACGTTTGTTGGGGATTCCTGAACAAACTTCTTCCACCAGGCCTTTTTGATATTGTTCTTAAATTCCACGCCCAGCGGACCATAGTCCCACGTATTCGCCAGTCCCCCGTAGATCTCGCTCCCCGAAAAAATGAAGCCGCGCACTTTGCACAGCGCGACCAGTTTATCCATAGTGAGTTGCTCAGGCATTCACTTGATACCCCCTCTTTAACTGTCAAAAATCATTCTATCGTCATCAAGAGGCATTGTCAAGAAAAGCGGCCTGCCGCAATAGCAGACCGCCTGTAAAATCACGCTTTCGTTCAGCCTTGGCAGCTTTCATAGATACGAAGGACATCTTCCCAGCGCAGCTTCTTGAGGCCGCCCAGAGTATTTTCCTTCCCAAAGGCGAAGCGGGTGGCCTTTTGTGCCATAGTGGTCAACTGTTTATTGTCGATGCGCAGTTCCTTTAACGACTGCGGCAGGCCCATACGGCGATAGAAGCCCTGCAGGCGCAGAATGGCTTCCTCCACCAAATCTTCCTTATCGCGCAGGCCCTTGTCCACATGCATGACATTGACGGCGAACTGGACGAACATGTCGATATTGTCTTTATGCACATAGCGCATCCAGGCGGGCGTCAGCACAGCCAGGCCGGCGCCGTGTGCTACATCGTAAGCGGCGCTGAGCTCATGCTCCATGTCATGGCACGCCCAGTCTTCTTCCCTGCCCATGCCCAGCAAGCTATTGTGGGCAACCGTGCCGGCAAAGCCGATCTCCGCCCAAGCGTCGTAATCATGGGGATCCTCCATAAGCTTGGGCGCGTTGCTGATGATGGTGCGCAATGTGGCTTCCGCCAGGGCGTCAGTCAGGTCCACATGCGTGGTATTGGTAAAATAGCGTTCAAACACGTGGCTCATCATGTCCGCCACGCCGTTTGCGATCTGGTTCTTGGGCAGGGTAAAAAACAATTCCGGGTTCATCACGCTGATAAGCGGACGCAGATGCGGGCTGCCGTAACCGTACTTACGACCCTTTTCCTCATTTGTGATGACGGTGTCTCCGCTGGACTCGCTGCCCGCCGCAGGGATGGTCAGCACGATGGCAACAGGCAGAGCCTTATCGATTTTGAGGCCATTTGCGTAGACTTCCCACACATCTCCCTCATAATAAACGCCCATGGCGATAGCCTTGGCAGAGTCGATCACGCTGCCGCCGCCCACGGCCAAAACCAAGTCGACCTGCTCCTTTTTGCACAGCGCAATGCCTTCATGCACCAAGGACAAACGGGGATTGGGCACAACGCCGCCCAGTTCCACGAAAGAGACACCGTTTTCGTTAAGACTGCGCACGACCTGGTCGTACAGTCCCGACTTTTTGATGCTGCCGCCGCCATAGTGCAGCAGCACCTTTTTGGCGTGGGGCTTGATCAGCGCACCAATCTCCTTTTGCGTGTCGCGCCCAAAGACAATGCGCGCGGGGCTGTAAAATGTAAAATTGTTCATAGAGAACCTCCGTCCGTTTTTTTCTTGTTTAGCATACCATAAGGGGTCAAGAATTCAAAGCGGGGTCACATATCAATGAGGCGCTGCGCCGCGCTGACTTCGTCCGGCATAAAACACACCTGGCCCCCGCGGTTGCTTTCGGCGATAAAACTGCGCAGGCTTTGACTGATATCCCCCGAAAAATCACCCGCAATGGCCACTTTCATTCCGTAGGTGACAAACTTCTGCAGCACATCCCCCGCCAAACGGGTGCTAAGATCAAAGAACGCCGGGTTTATGTTCGATTGGTGGAGAATGACACGGTCACACCTTAAGTTATAGCTGATGTGCGCCAGTACATCCAGTGCAGATGACAAATCGTTGATGATGACGCTGCCGGGCAAAGCCACGGCCAGGCGATGACCGTTTCCTTCTATCACACTAAAAACCATTCTGCTCTTCCGTTAGGACATCCAATACTCCCCCGCCGAAACTGGACACACGAATGGCGCCATCCACGAAGGTATGATAGACATCGGCACCCTCTTCAGAGAATTTGCGGGGTATGCGCGCGCTCGCGATGCCATTGTGGGTGATGACGGCCACTTTGGGCGCTACGGCTGTGCGCCACGCTTTACCGCTGGACGTATCCGCGCCGTGATGGTTCACCTTGAACAGATCGGCCTTTAGGTCGCTGTTTTGTGAAAGCACGTCTTTTTCGCCCAGGCTGTACAGGTCGCCCGAAAACAACATACGGGTGCCCTTATATTCAAGCAACATCACCAGGCTTAAATCGTTGATGAACTGCGTGCCGCCTTCAGGGTACTTATCGTAATACACGATATCGCCGCCGGGATGAAGGATACGCACCGTTACTTCGTCGCCGAACAAGAATGTATCCCCGCGTTCAAGCAGGGTGAACGGCACAGAGTTGTTTTTCAAGGCTTTTTTGAAGGCTTGGGTATAGATCGTGTCGTACTCGACAAAACTGGCATACGCATTTTTGACCTCGTAGTTTTCGATGATTTGGGGCATGCCGCCCACATGGTCGATATGGGGATGCGACGCCACAAGGTAATCGATGGTCGAGACGCCCATCGCGTCAAGGGCCCTGAGAACATCGTCTGCCGCGTCCGGCGCTCCAGCGTCGATCACCATGATTTTGCCGTCCGGGGACGAGAGGATTGCGCAGTCTCCCGCCTTGTCGCCGCTGATAGAATCCAGATCCGGAAAGCGCACGGTTAGTTTTCCCGCGTCACCGCCGGTGTCCATGATGGCGTCGTATGTGCCGGCCAAGGCATAAGTGGGAAGCAGCAAAAGAAGAATAACGGCAATTATCGTTTTTTTCATAGCATCCACCCTATTTCATGGCCGCTTTGCTAAAGCCCGTCATGATGTACTTTTGCAAAAAGAGGAACAGCAGGACAATGGGTATGATGGACATGACCGCCCCTGCCATCATCTCGTTGTAGTTGGATGTTTCCATACCCGCAAACGTTTCGCGAAGGTAAACAATGCCAACAGCGATGGTGCGCCTGGCGTCGTTGGTGGTGATCATTTTGGGCCAGAAATAACTGTTCCAGCCGTTGATGAAAGAGATGATGCTTACGGTGATCATAGTGGGTGCGCACATGGGGATCAGCACATGGATGATTGCCCCCACGCGCCCCATACCGTCCACTTTGCCCGCATCCAGGTAACTGTCATCTACCGCCAGGAAATTTTGCCTGAGCATAAAGACAAAGTACGCGGATACCAGACTGGGTACAATAAGGCCGGCAAATGTGTTCATCCAGTTGAGTCTGGAAATGAGAACATAAATGGGGACGAATGTTACCTGCAAGGGAATCATCAGTGCGCCCAGCACCAGCACAAACAATACGTTTTTGCCTGCAAAGCGGCCTTTGCTAAATCCGTAGGCAGCAAATGTGCCCAGGCCGACTTCCCCCAGCATAATGAAGAAAGTGCTGACAATGGTGTTAAAGAAGTAGAGCGCGAAGGGCGCTTTTTGCAGCACGTTGGGATAATTGCTGAACACAAATTCATTGGGCCACAGCGTAGGAACCGGCAGCAGGAGTTCCTGACTGGTCTTGAAAGAAGAGATCACCATCCAGTAGATGGGAAACAGTATCAGCAGGGTATGGGAAATGGCCGCGGCGTATTGCAGTACCACGCTCAAGCTTTTGGCAGTCTGCTGCGCGCGGGTTGACTTTGCCACCTTGGGCGACACGAACCTGAGCCACAACATACCAGCCAGCGCAATGCCCAGCGCAATAAGGCCGCCTGCCAGGAGCGACTGCCTGGCGTTGGCAAGAGCGGGGATGGATTGCCTTATTTCATACGCCACCATTTCGTCAGTAACCCTTGCCATGGCGGCATCATATTGAACATGCCCTATGAGGCTCAGTGACAGCGCGATAACAGCCAGAACGAGCAGCGCGATGAGCATATCGAACCAGCCGGACTGCCGCATCGTACGAAAAGCGTGTTTATTCATGCGAAACCTCCCTCACGAGTCATAGCTGACGCGATTGACGGAATAACGCATCGTCGCAGCTGTGGCAAGGAGCAAAATAACAAAGAACACAAGGGAAATGGCGGCTGCTCTGTCCACACGGAAATCACGGAATGCCGTATTGTAGACCCACTGCACCATCACATTGGTGGCACGTCCGGGGCCGCCGCCCGTCATAACGTCCACGGACATGAAGACCTTCATGGACGCGATAAACGTAGTGATCAGCAAAAACAGCGTGGTGGGTGCCAGCATGGGCAGCGTAATGAAGCGGAACCTTTGCGGGCCGTCCGCGCCGTCAATTTCCGCCGCCTCGTAATAATCCTGAGGGATGCCCTTCATGGCAGACAGGTAGATCATCATCCCGTACCCCGTCACCCGCCAGAATGTCAGGAACAGTACGCCGGTCAGCGCGGTGCTTTCAGACAGCAGCCAGTCGGGGCCCTGCCCGCCAAACAAAGCAATAACATGATTGAGTATGCCGTAGCGGCCGTTCAAAATCCAGATAAAAACTATGGCGCTGGTAGAAACGCCGATATAACGCGGCATGAAAACAAACGTACGCAAGACGGTAAACCCTCTGCTCATGCGGTCAAACAGCATGGCCAGCAGCATGCCGCCTGCCAGAGTAAAAATGATTTCCCAAATGGTATAGGTAACGGTGATGCGCAGCGATTCCACCAGATACTTGAACCCGCTGCCCGCAAACAGCCATGTGTAGTTTTTGAGGCCCACGTACCCATAGTCATCCCGGATCAGGTTCCAATTGGTAAAGCTGATGCGAAGCAAATCGACCATGGGATAATAGACAAAAATGAGAAAAAACGCGACAACCGGCACCACGCAGGCAAAGTCCTTGAACCGCTCCCAGGGCTGAGTGAGCAGCATGATGGCGATGTAGATCATCAATCCGCCAAATATCATCAAGATAACGGCAGTATTCATCATGGTGCTCAATACACCCATGGTGCCCGTCAGGCCTACGCCTTCGCTTTGCGCCACTTTCCTGGCGTCCATAACGCTCTGCCTGATTTCGGGAAGATCAAACCAGGAAGACTGCAGATCGCCCGCCAAATACCCGTATAGCCCCGCCGCAAAAACGACAAGGCCAATGATGATCAAAAGCGCCGCGACTGTCTTTTTGCCGGCACCGGGTCTCATAGCATGCTTTGGGTAAAACTTAATATCAGCCCCTGTGGCTGTCATGGTTCACTCCCCCTTTAGGATAGCAGTGGCTCAAAACGCCGGGAGGAAAGCGGACCTTTCCTCCCGGCTGCTTTTACGCGTTCAAGTATTTATTGATCTTCCAGAAGTTCTGTGATCTCATCCGCCACAGAGTTGAGTGTGTCCTCAACAGGTGCGCCTTCGACAAGGATCTTCGCCAGAGAATCGCGCCAGAGGTTCGCCGCAGTATTATACACGGGCGCCTGGTGGCGGGGATTGATCCAGCTGCTCATGGAGACCACGCTTTGCATCGCGGGCTTGCGGCTGAGATACTCCGCATATTCGGGTGTATCCATAACGGACTGCCTGGTGGGGAAGTAGCCGGTCTTGTCAGCCCAGTAGAGGTTGATTTCGGGGCTGGTCATGAAGCTCATCAGCTGCCAGGCCGCGTTCTTTTGTGCCTGGGAAGCCTTGGCGGGGATCAGCACGACGGCGCCGCCCACTTCGCTCGTGAAGGTCTCACCGTCGTTGCCGCCGGGAAGCCATGCCATGCCAACTTCAAACTTATCACCCACTTGCTCGACATAGGTGTCATACAGGGACGAGGTATGGAAAACGCTCACCGCGTTGCCGTCCCAGAAAGACTGACGCATGTCGGCGGAAGCGCCGGTACCGTAGGCAAAGTAGGCGTAGCCTTTGTCGATCCATTCCTTAAGCTGCTGCGTGATGGCAACGGCGGCTTCGCCATTGACGTCAGTGGCGGTGGCGTCGGCATTGACGACTTCCACACCGTTGTTCTTGTAGAGCATTTCGAAGTACCAATAGTCCCATCCGGCAAAGACGGTACCGTAACGCTTGGTGGTGCCATCGGCGTTGAAGACGGTGGCCTTTTCCAGGAAAGCGCCCATTTCGTCCAAAGTCTTGGGAAGCTCCAGGCCTTCCGCGTCGGTAACGGTCTTGTTGTAATACAGAACTTGGGTAGAGATCAGATAGGGAAGGCTGATCTGCTCGCCTGCGTAGCTGGAGGAGGCGATGAGGCCTTCGCCAAAGTCCGCCACATCATAACCTGATGCCGCAATGTAGGGGTCCAGCACTTCGCAAATGCCGCTTTCCCCATAGATAGCGGGATAGGAGGTGTTGGAAGTGCAAATAGCGGGTACGTCATTGGCTGCGATAGCAGAAATAAGACGCTCATTCATGTCGGTATAGCTGCCAACATAAACAGGTTCCACAGTGACAAGCGGCTGTACTTTTTTGAACTCGTCAAACATGTACTGAAGGTTCTCCGCGAACTTTTCCTCATGGGTATGCCAGAACTGAATGGTAATAGGTTCAGTAACGGCATATTTGTCCTGTTCAGCCACCACAGACGCCATGGACATCAGCACCAGTGCGGCCAACATTACGCATACTAATTTTTTCATACGAAAGCTCTCCTTTTTTTTATTGACTTGACCAATGGAAGTCTAACACAAGTGCAGGCATTTATGCAAGGACATGGGGATCGATCAGGCGCAAAGCCGCAGCGGCGCGTGATCCGTCCGGCTCAATTACAGTGCATAGAGCACCTGTTTGGTATACATTTTTGCCCCTTAAAACTGTTGATCAGACCATGCCAAACGCCATTGCAGCCATAGGAAAATGGTTTCGGGGATGGATGGCTTCATATCCCTTTTTCCCCGCGGATCCGCCCCGCTGTATCCGCAAAGGTTTTGGGACTCGTAAAACCAAAAAGCTATGAATGCACTTCCAGCTTAATAGGCGCTTTGCCCACCAATTCCACGCTGCGGGCGTCAGGCTGGGAGCCGCCTACGTAGAGGACGGCGGAAGATGCCTGCACCCTTTGGCCCTCGTTGTTTATCAGGGTAAACAGCTCTTGGTCAAGGGGGATATCTATCCGCTGCCCTTCCCCCGCTTTTAGCTTTACGCGTGCAAAGCCCGCCAGGCGCGGGTTATATGGCGCGAAGGGGGATCGCGCCATAACATACACCTGCGCAATCTCTTCGGCGTCCGGGCCGGATTCATTTTGAACCAAAACCGATACGGCGCCGTTTTCGAATACCGCTCCGCTATATTTGAACCGTGCGTAGCTCATGCCAAAGCCGAACGGATACAGAGCCTGCTTTTCGTGGTAGCGGTAGGTGCGGTTCTTCATGCTGTAATCGGTAAATTCAGGCAAATCATCTTCATTGCGGTAAAAGGTGATCGGCAGTTTGCCGGAGGGTGAAACCTTGCCAAGCAGAATCTCCGCCAGCGCGATACCGCCGGACTGACCCGGATAGCCCGCCCAAAGGATCGCGTTGCCCGCGCGCACATCCAGTGCGCTGCCGGAAGATACCACCGTCACCAGCTTTTTGGCGTGTTTCTGCATAGCTTCCACCAGCGGGCGCTGACTCAGTGGCAAAAGTATGTCCGCCTTGTCACCGGAGAAATAGGCATTGCCGCGATCGCCTTCTTCGCCTTCCAGCGTGGCGTCCAAGCCGACGCAGAGGATAGTAACATCGGCCCTCTGCGCCAAAGCGACGGCCTCCTGCAGGCGGTCATTGGGATATTGTGAAAGTATGCTGTCGCGGTCTTTGTTGATCTTGGCGCCTTGCGCGTAAATCACGCGCGCCCGACCGGCAAAAGCCTGGCGGATGCCCTCAAGGAATGTGGTATAGCGCGAAGAAATGCCGTTGTAGTTGCCCTCAAGCACCGCCTGACTGTCTGCCACCGGGCCGATAATGGCTACGATGCCGATTCCGTCCGCATCAAGCGGCAAAATGCCGTCGTTCTTTAGGAGCACCATGCCGCATCTGGCAGCGTTGAGCGCCTGAGCCGCGTGGGCATCGCTATCGTTTTCCAACGGGCTGATGCTGTTGTAGACGCATTCCGCGTCAAACAAACCCAAAAGGTAACGGGCGGTAAACAGGCGCACCGCGGCGCGGCGGATCATGCCTTCGTCGATCAAGCCCTCATTGAGGGCAATGAGCAGATGAAGGTAGGTATTGCCGCAGTTGAGGTCGCAACCGTGTCGGATAGCGAGTGCCGCGCTTTGGGGCGCGGTAGCCGTCACCTTATGATGCTCATGGAAATCCTTGATGGCCCAGCAATCGCTGACAAAGTGGCCCTCAAATCCCCATTCGCCGCGCAAGATGTCCTCCATGAGTGTTTTGCTGCCGCAGGCGGGTTCGCCGTTGAAACGATTATAGGCGCCCATGACGGCTTCCACCCCCGCCTCCTTCACCAGCGCCTCAAAGGCAGGCAGATAGGTCTCCCGCAAGTCCTTAGGACTGACCACAGCATCAAATTCATGGCGCAGATTCTCGGGGCCGGAGTGCACGGCATAGTGCTTGGCGCAGGCCGCGGCCTTCATGTACCCGCCCTCGCCGCCCTGCAGACCCCTCACAAAAGCAACGCCCAAGCGTGATGTCAGGTAGGGGTCCTCTCCATAAGTCTCTTGGCCTCGCCCCCACCTGGGATCGCGGAAAATATTGATATTGGGGCTCCAGAAAGTGATGCCCTTATGGATATCGCGGTCGCCCAAGCGGGAGGTCATGTTGAATTTGGCGCGTCCCTCAGTGGCAATGGTATCGGCGATTTCTTCCAGCCTTGCAGGATCAAAAGCCGCCGCCAGACTGATGGCCTGCGGAAAAACTGTGGCTGTGCCCGCATGCGCAACACCATGCAGGGCTTCGTTCCACCAGTTGTACTCGGGAATGTCAAGGCGCGGGATCGCTGGCGCGTCATAACGCAGCTGGGAAGCCATTTCGTCCACCGTCAATTTCGCGACAAGCCGCTCCGCAGCCTCTTTGGCTTGCATTCTATCCATAGCCTCTCCTTACTTAAAGGCCAACCGGCACCAATGGGCACGCGGGCGGCATCGGCGCCGGCTGGCGCGTTCTTATAACCAATGGGTTCGATCAGCCTTGGAACAAGATATTGTTGACAACACCCTCCAGGTATTCCTGCCGGCCGCTGCCGGGCAGGTCGGGGCGGCCCATCTCATCGGCGCGCTTGGCCAATTGCTCCAGCGTGGCAGCCCCTGTGCGGATCTGACGGCCCAAGTCGCTCTCAAAACCGGCATAGCGCTCCTTAACAAAGCCGTCCAAACGCCCGTCCTCAATAAGCTGAGCGGCTTTGATCAGCCCCAGCGCAAAGCTGTCCATGCCCAGGATGTGGGCTTCAAAAAGATCCGCCGCCGTGTAGCTGGCGCGGCGCGGTTTGGCATCAAAGTTGAGCCCGACCTTTAGGCCGCCCGCCTTAAGGATCTCGTACATACACAGCGTGGTGTCGTAAACATTGTTGGGGAACTCATCAGTGTCCCAGCCCAGCAGCAGATCACCGGTATTTGCGTCCACTGAGCCCAGCATGCCGTTGATGGCGGAGACCCTGAGGTCATGCTGGAAGGTATGCCCCGCCAGCGTCGCGTGATTGGCCTCGATATTCATCATGAAGTCTTTATCCAGGCCGTACTGGCGCACAAAGCCGATGGCTGTGGCAGCGTCATAGTCGTACTGGTGCTTCATGGGCTCCTTGGGCTTGGGCTCAATGAGGAAAGTGCCTTTGAAACCGATCTTGCGGCCATAGTCCACTGCCATATGCATCAGATTCGCGATATTCTCCTGCTCGAACTTCATGTCGGTGTTAAGCAGCGTTTCATACCCTTCGCGTCCGCCCCAAAACACATAGCCCTTGCCGCCCATTTTGACGGTAAGATCGAGCGCTTTTTTGATCTGAGCAGCCGCGAAACAATAAACGTCCACGCTGTTGGAGGAGCCCGCTCCGTTCATGAAGCGGGGGTTGGAAAACATGTTTGCAGTGCCCCACAGGCACTGAATGTCGGTTTCCTTCATTTTGATCAGCATGTAATCGGTGATCTCATCCAGCCGGCGGTTGGTTTCCTTGATGTCGTCAGCTTCAGGCACCAAATCCACATCGTGAAAGCAGAAGTTGCGGATCCCCAGCTTCTTCATCAGTTCAAAGCCTGCATCCACCTTGGCTTTTGCGTGTTCCATGGTACCCGGCTTCGCGCCGAAGCTCTTGTCTGCGGTACCGGGGCCAAACATGTCAGTGCCGGTGGCTACCAGCGTGTGCCACCACGCCATCGCAAAGGGCAGGTGCTCCTTCATGGGCTTTCCCATGATGACGCGTTCCGCGTCGTAGTACTTGAAAGCCAGGGCATTCTTGGACTGCGGACCTTCATAGGGAATGCTGCTGATAGAACCAAATACCTCGTTCATTTTTTCCTCCGTTATTAATTGTATTTTGCGGATTATTCCCGTGGATCGCTCGCGGCACGGCGCTCGATCCGGACGATCTTGGATCTGCGCATTCCTAACCGGCTCGCCGCGTGAATATTCTGTCTTCACGTCCGGCCGCTATCCGCTGCGCGCCGACTTCTCGTAATTGATGGCCTTCCGTCTGCCCGACACTGTCCGGGATGGTTTCCCCTTAACCTCCTACAGCGTCACGGCGATGGATTCGCCGCTTGCTTTCGCCAGTTCAAAAAAGGTTTGTTCCCCGCCGCAAGACAGTTCATACTTGCCGCGTATACCGCTGAGACTGATTCGGCCCTCACTGTCCGTGTAACCCTTGATATCGCTTGAAAACTCATAGTTGACAAGCCTGCTGAGGATTTCGTAGGCAGGCTTTTTTGAGTTGTCCTCCCGCAGGAGACCTGAGGGTGCATGCAGCCACTGTCCGTCCGCCGCGTCCCAGTTGGTGATTGCTTCAACCAGCGGGTGAGCGAAGAGGATCGTATACATCTCCTCCATTTCACGGGCTTGACGCTCCTCTCCGGGCACTGTGGAAGGCCAGGAGGGTACGACCCAGTCATTGAGGTCGGTAATGTGAGGAGGCATCAGCTCGCCCGAGATAAGCGAGTTCTCAGTAAAGTGCAGCGGCAGGCCAAAGCGCGAAAAACGGCCCAGCACGTCCTCCAGCTTGTTGCGACCCCAATACCCCTGGTGTTGATGAGACTGTATGCCGATAACGTCGATAGGGATGTCAGCCGCCAAACACTCCTCCACCAGGTTCCCGTAATCCTCGGATGTATCAAAATCGTTGAGGATGAGCGTCGCGCCCGGGTTCGCCTCGCGGGCCTGAGAAAACACCTTTTTTACAATGCCAACACGCCCCAATTCGCGGGCGAGGCGGGTGACAGCGTTGTCGTACCTGTCAAACACCGGCATAATCACAACCTCATTGATCACGTCCCATGTATCGATCATACCGCTAAAATCGCTTACCTCGCGAGTGATGCGCGCCAGCTGTTTTGAAAGGATCTCGACATTATCGTACTTCATCAGCCAATCCGCGCACACCGTATGCCAGCACAGCGGGTGTCCTTTGAGCGTCACGCCGCGTTGGCTAAGCCAACGGGCACCCGCCATCAACTGCTCCGTTTGCGGTTTGCCTTCCTCTTTTTCAAAACGCCCCCAGTAAAAGGGCAAGGTGGCGTAATTGAAAATCGCCATCATCCTGGAAAGCCTCTCTTCCACAAACGCTTGCCGCTGTACGTCCAGGAGGCCTGAAGCAGCGTCCAGCGCGTCAAAAGCGCCAAAACCGAAGAGAAACTTGTGTTTCACCAGCCGGGCTCTGAATTCTTGATTGGCCAAAGGCGACCCGTCAGGCCGCCTAAGGGTGAGGGTGCAGGAAGATCTCCTGTGTTCAAAATCGTGACCTGACATAATGTGCTCCCTTTGTCAGCCCTTGATGCTGCCTACGCTCAAGCCGACCACGAAGTAGCGCTGCAGGAAGGGGTAGATGGCCATGATGGGCGCCGCGGACACCACAGTGATCGCCGCACGGATGGTCACGGGGGTAGTTAGCGTGGTGTTCGCCGCCGCATCGGCGGTGGTCATGGCCGCATTGGCGCTGTTGGTGGTGGTGGCGAGTTTCATCTTCAAAAGATATTGCAGGGTGTGCAGGCGCACCTTGCCTGCATTGTAGAGATGCGTGTCAAACCAGCTGTTCCAGGCACCTACGGCGACGAACAATGCGATGGTCGCGACGACAGGCAGCGTCAGCGGAAAAATAATGCGCCAGAACAGGTAAAAATCGCCCGCCCCATCGATACGCGCGGACTCGACCAAGGCATCCGGCAAGCCGATGATATAGGTACGCATGACGATCATGTTAAAGCACGAGAACAACGTGGGGATGATATACACCCAGAAGGTCTTGCTTAGACCCAGCGTACGCTGAATGAGCAGGTAGTTGGGGATCAGCCCTGCATTGACGTACATCGTGATGACCAAGGCCGTCGTAATAAACTTGCGCAGCACGTACTCGCGCCTGCTCAGCGCAAAAGAGAGCATCGAGGTGAGGACGACGTTAAGCACAGTCTGTATGAAGGTGCGCGAGATGGTAATAAAGAACGCGTTGTAGATGATCTCGTCCTGGAAGATCGTCTCGTAGCTCTTCATGCTGAACACTCGCGGCCACAGGCCGATCCCGCCGCGCAACGCGTCGGTGCCGTCGTTAAAGGAGAGAGCAACCGTGTTAAGCACGGGGTACAGTGTGAAGACCATCAGCAGGATCATTCCGGCCGCGTTAACATAGGGGAAAATGGAGCGGCGGTGCAGGCCATTCCCTTTTTTGCGTACAAGGGCTCTGTCGGTCATTGCTTGATCCTCCTCATAAAAGTGTGTCTTCGCCCAGGCGTTTGGCGGCAAAGTTCGCACTGGTCATCAGGGCGATGGACACGACGCTTTTGAAGATCCCCGCGGCGATGGCGCGGCTGTATTGGCCCTTGGTGATGCCGTACTTGAGCGCAAATATGTCAATGGTCTGCGACCAGTCCATCACGATATTCTGTCCCATCAGGTACTGGATCTCAAAACCGGCCTCCATGAGGTAACCTATGTTCATGATCAGCAATACCATGAATGTGCTGCGGATGCCGGGCAGGGAGATGTAGCGCATCTTTTTGAACCGGCCCGCGCCATCCATTTCGGCCGCCTCATACAGAGCGGGGTCGATAGCACTCATCGCCGCTAAGTAGATGATGGAGTTCCAGCCGCATTCCTTCCAGACGTGGATGAATCCGACCAACCACCAGAAATAGCGTCCCTCGCCCAAGAAAAACACGGGCCTGTCGATCAAGCGCAGCGATAGAAGCAGTTGGTTGACTGCGCCTGTGCTGTTAAGCATGGTTTGCGCGATGCCCACCACAATGACCCAGCTTAAAAAGTGGGGCAGGTAAGTGACCGTCTGCACGGTACGCTTGAAGCGCAGGGTCCTGATCTCATGCAGGAAGAGCGCAAGCAGGATGGGGAACACAAACCCAAATACCAGATTGATTCCCGCCATTGCGAATGTGTTACGGACCGCGCGGAGAAACTCGGGCCTGGAAAACAGCCACTGGAAGTTCTTAAGGCCGACCCACTCGTTTTGGAAAAGCGGCAGCGCCGGTTTGTAATCCATAAACGCGGTGATCCAGCCCCACAACGGAAAATAGTTGAACAGGCCTATGTATAGCAGCATCGGCACGCTCATCAGCGCCAGCTGCCGCTGCTGCCAGAGCGTCCTCCAAAAGAAATTCTTTTTTAGGGACGCCCCATTCATATGCGTACGGCCGGTAGTCGCTTTTGCTCTTCGCACGGGTTCAAACCTCGCTTGGTTACGTTTTCACAGTTGGGAATCAGCCGACTTCACCTTCCGGCCTGCCGAGAAATAAAAGGAAACGGCGGGAGGGAGAACCTCCCGCCGCCCGGGATAAGATGGTTACTCTCCGGTAACCTTCTCAACCAATTCGAGAATAGATTCCTGCATGAAATCCACAAAGTCGCTGACCGGAACAGCTTCTGCGGCGGCGACGTACTCGTCCCAAGTTGCGTCAAACGCTTCCGGCGCGGCCATGATAACCTGCGGCAGCATCTTGCGTTGGACGTCCTGGTAGCCAATCTTGGCGTCGTTAGCGTCCTGGTCCACAGTCACGTCGATCTGCCACGCTTCGCCGAAGGGCGCCAGCGCGATCGGGTCGTTGAAGAAGTCCAGCGGACGCTGCATGCCATAAGCCGCAAGGAACTCCTTGTCATAATCGTTCATCTGCAGATAGTAGCACTCCGGCTGCACCATCGGGTCCCACTTGTTGCCGTCGTCCATTTCGCCCTGCCTTTTGGGCATGGAGTTGGTCAGCACGTAAGCGCTGTTCTTGTTTCTCCACACCATGTTGGCAGCGTTCTGGATCTGGTCATAGGTGCGCAGGAAGCGGCCATTCTCCATATAGAAGTCTTCGTCTTCGATGCCCCACCAAATGAGTTTCTGCCACTCGTCGCTGAGCATCTTTTCCATGAACTGAACCAGACGCTCGGGATCCTCGGCGTTGACGCTGATACCGAAGCCGCGGTTGACGTTGATAACACTACCGTTGAGGTAATGCTCCTCAACTTCCTTGCCGGCTTGTTCGGCGCTGTACACAATGGGCAGACCCTGGTAGGTGCTGTCGAACATTTCGGCGGCCCTGAGCGCGTCGTTTCCGTTTTGGAAGTTCCAGTACTGATCAAACATACCCACTACCGTGCCGCTGGAGATCTTGGCGAGGTACTGGTCATAGTTCATAACGAACGTATCCTGGGAAATGAGCCCCTTATGGAACATTTCGTTGAGTTTTTTGTAGTAGTGCTTGGCATAGTCCTGAATGCCGTAGGCTTCAGTTTTGTAGTTGTTATCGATGTCCACAATGACGTCGCCGTCATTGGGGCGGCCCATCAGGTGTTGAACGGGATTAAACAGGCAGAACGCGCGCCAGTCTTCACACAGGATAGCGAAACCCTCGTTCTTCTGACCCTTGTCATTGGTCGGATTGGCGACCACATAGCGCTCAACCAAGTCAAAGTACTCATCCATGGTTTTGATGACGGGATAGTTGTCCCACGCGAGTACCTTTTTCTGGATGAAGAAGGACGGGCCGTTGACGTAGTTCATGGGGTAATCTTCAGTGTTGTAATACCGTCCGTAGTTGGGGACGATGAACAGGCGACCCTCGTCATCCAGCAAGCGTTTCAGGTAGGGCTCGACGTGGGTGTAGAGGTTGGGGGTCTTTTCTTCGCTGATGTAGTCCATCAAGTTGACAAACGCGCCTGCCGTGATAAGCGTCTCGGCATAGTTTCCACCATCCATCAGGTCGGCGTAATCCTGTCCCGCGATCTTAACGCCCAGGGTCTCCTGCAGATCGCCCGCGAGAAACTCAAACTCGAACTTCAAGCCGAATTCTTCCTCGATCATCTTGAAGACCTTATTGTCGCTGGTGGGCTGATCACGGGGTTCGCCCACGAACACCGTGACGGTGACGGGTTCCTCGGCCATCGCCGAAAGGGGAAGCATTGGCAGCACCATAGCCGCCATCATTAGGAGCAGAAACATCCGAAGCAGGGTTTTCCTCATATTTTCCTCCTTATTATTTGGGCTTATCCCGCGCCCATCGATTCGTCGCCACAAAACGCGTCGTTATCTGTGGCTATCGTTCTACTGAGACTATAGCATAGCGTGCGCCGATTCGTTGGTTTAATTTATCTATTATTTTGGATTAATTTAACATCTTGTTATTTCAGGTTAGTGAATGGACATATATGCAGGTCAGCTCACACATCGGGATGGGCGGCAACCCACTCAAAGAGGTAGTCGCGGCTCTCCGATTCATCAAGAAAGCGCTGTACGGCGCTTTCATCCTGTTCACTGTCGATTTGGACCGAATCGCCATGCGGGAAGAGATCGCGGTACTCCTGCGCCAAGCAGCCGTGCATTTGTGTGAAGATACGGTTAAGATAACGCATATCGGAAAAACCGCTGCTGTAGGCGATATCTGCCAGCCTCATATTCGTCCTTTCAAGCAGCAGGCGCGCCCGCCTGTACCGCAGCATCGTCAGATACTCCTGAAAACTCATGCCAAGCTGAGTGGCAAAGTAGCGGGAGAGATAGTGGAGCGAGAGGCCCTCCATCTCGCACAGGTCTTTGAGCAGCAGTTTGTCTGTGTAGTTGACTTCGATGTAGTTGATGATCCGTCCAAGGCGCAGGGTATTGGCGCGCTTTGTTTCCTTTTGCTTCTCAGTTAGGTAGTGCCAGGGCACCCGGCTCAGGAGTATCTCCATGAGGATGTTGATCTGGGCCGCGCAGCGCAGCTCGTAATAGAGCTCTTTCTCAAGATAGGTACGGGCGAGGGAAATATAATGACGCATCAGCCGCTCGCTCCGGTCGCCCAGGCACTTGTCAATTGCGATGACGTCAAACTCCACGTTGGACATCTGCGGATAAAAGCGTGCCCAAAAGCTGGGAGAAACTTGAAGCGGAAGGATACGCACCGGGGCGTCTCCCAGCGCGTGCATCTCATGGGGGCAGCGGGGGTTGAGCAGCGCAAAATCCCCCTCACGCAGACGGTAGGATTCTCTCTGGCAAACGATGTCCATTTCCCCTTGGAACACGCGGAACAGTTCAAACTCCTTATGCATGTGCATATTGCGAAAAGCTATGTCCACAAAGAACAACTGGACATCAGTGATAACATTGTGATTGACAAATTCAAACTCGCGCTTGTTCATATACACCCCTAAAAAGGCTTTAGAATTCCCTCAAAAGTATTATGGCATGACCGCGCACAAAACACAAAGGCAGATTGGATTCTTCATACGACAGCGAGGGCTTGCCCGATACGGGTTGCCTGCTTCTGCCGGGTTTGCAAGTATGTTGAAGACTCTTCCGCTATGTTTCTGTAGCGCTGAAACATCTCCAAAATGATACTACGGCGTCTTGAGCCGGCTTTCCAAATCGAGCCGCTTCTTGTTGTAGGCGATGAGGTATTCCCCCGTTTCACCAAAGGGGTGTGCCATATCCGCTCCCCTGAACCATTGATAGGGTCGGTCTTGATCGCGATCCCCCTCAAGCAGCCCGGTGACGCCCGCCAACAGTTCATCCGCGATCGCGGCATTTTCCAATCCTTTGCCGTGGCCGGTCAAGATAAAATCAAATTGGGAGCGGCAGTTTTGGAGCAAGTTAACAAGGGACTCCTTGAGCACCTTTATCGGGAGCGATTCCTCCAGTTGCATCCACAAATGGCCGTTGACCGCGTCTCCCGTGAACAAAATGCGATGCTCTCTTAATAACAGGCCAACGCTGCCGGCAGTATGGCCGGGCAGCGGGATCACTTCCAGCGTGACGCCGCCAAGATCGAAGACCTCGTTTTCCTCAAGAGGAACAAGATGGCAGGGTTTCAGGCCATGACGTTTCAGCTCCTTTGCAGGCGGGAGCATAAAATGCTCATCATGGAGCTTGAAGTCCGCCGGGTGCAAATGGGCTTCTTCAAAATAGACATTGCCGTAAATGTGGTCAATATGACCGTGAGTGTTCACTACAGTGACGGGCAACAGGGTCAGTTCCCCGATGATGTCCCTAAGGTTCTCGCGTCCGTTGACGGTATCGATCAGCAGCGCGCGTTTTTTCCCTGTCACAAGATAGCAGGTGGAGTCTCCCGCGTCATCGATGAGAATAATATTGTCGTTGATGCGGGCGATTTTTGCTCTTGAAGCCATTTTATTCATCCTTTCTGTTGTAACGTGTGCTGCTTGCTTGAATGAAGTGCCGATATCTGCGAGGTCCCATAGGGGATACCTCCCGGGAAGGAATGCGCCCCGCCGCGCTTAACCTTTTAGGCCGCCAAGCATGATCCCCTTTATGAAGTATTTCTGCACAAAGGGATACATCAACATAACCGGCAGCGTTGAAGCGACTATCGTCGAATACTTTAGAATTTCCGCTATGCTTTGCTTGGCTTCAGCGTATTTGGAGTCAAAATTGAAATCGGCGGAGATTCTGCTCTCTATGAGAATGTCGCGCAATACGACTTGCAGCGGCTTCATTTTCGTGTCGGACAAGTACAGCATCGCGTCGAAAAAAGCATTCCAATGCCCAACGGCATAAAAGAGAAAATTAACGGCGATTATGGGCGTTGACAAAGGTATTGCGACCTGCGTCAGGAATTTGACATCGGTGCATCCATCCAGTCTCGCGGCTTCAAGAAAGGAGTCCGGTATATTGGATTGGAAATATGTTCTGGTGATAATAACGTTATAGACGGACAGCGCGCCTGGAAGCACCATCACCCAAAAATTGTTGAAAAGATTCAAATTTCGAATAAGCATATATGAAGGGATCATGCCTCCGCTGAAATACATAGTAAACGCAAAGAAAACAATAAACAGCCCCCGCCCGCGAAAATCTTTCCTTGAAAGGGGGTATGCCGCCATGATGGTCAATGTGACATTGACAAATGTACCAACAATTGTGTACATGATGCTGTTTTTGTATCCCACCCAAATTGGTGTGTACCGAGACAATTCTCTGTATCCGTCCAGCGAAAAATCAACAGGGAATATGGCGACGCGTCCGGCACCGATAGCCTTGGGGTCGCTAAAAGAGCTGCTAAGCACATTTAGCAGCGGATAAAGAGTCACAAGCAGCAAAAAGAACAGCAAAGTGTTGCTGACAACTGTATACACCTTATCTCCCTTAGACAAGGATCCAAATCTCAATAGTCGCTCCTATCCTTTCTATCACCATAGGCTTGTTTCGCTCGCTTTCTTGGCTGTGGTGTTGACGATAACCAGCAAAACTACATTGACCACAGAATTGAACAGCCCGATAGCCGTGGCATATGAATAGTCTGGAAACTGTGACATAATGCCCATTTTGTATACATAGGTCGATATAACTTCGGAGGTAGTCAGATTCAACTGATTCTGCATCAGAAATACCTTTTCAAAGCCAACGTTCATTAAGCTGCCTATGCGCAAGATCAGCAGGATAATGATAGACGGCATAATGGCAGGCAGATCGATATGGCGCGTCCTTTGCACGATGGATGCGCCATCGATTTGAGCAGCCTGATGAAGCTCAACATCCACTGAGGAGAGTGCTGCCAAATAGATGATGGAACCCCATCCCGCATTTTGCCAAACCCCGGAAAGCGTATAGACAGGGCGAAAATAACCTGCTTTGCCCAGATAGGAAACGGCCGGTACGCCAAAGTGCTGAAATAATAGGTTAAGTGCTCCCATCCTGGGATGCAGCAGCTGCGTCAACATACCGACGATGACCACGGTGGAAATGAAATGCGGTGCGTACGTCACGGTTTGAACGAAAGACTTGTATTTCTTGTGCGCCACATTATTAAGTGCCAATGCCAATAGAATGGGCACAGGAAAACCGATAATTGAATCCCACAAAGCCAGCATTAACGTATTGGAAACCATCTGGAAAAACTTCGGTTGTTCGATAAACCTGACAAAGTGCTTCAAACCCACCCACGTTGAACCCCATATCCCGGCGGTGGGGTCAAAATCCTTGAAAGCGATCAGTGCGCCATACATTGGCTGGTACTTAAATATGAGTATATAGGCAACCGGCAGCATCATGAGAAGGTAAAGCTGTCGGCCACGATCTACGTCCAAAAGGAGCTGGCGTAATTTGCTTTTCTTAGGCAAACCAGGGCCTGCATGGAACTTCATCACGCCAATCATCCCTTTCATTTTCGTTAAAACCTTATTGGAAAACGCCCTCGACAGACGCTGCATTCGGTGCCTGCCGAGGGTCTTTCGCCATGCGTTACTTCAGGTATGTTCCATAGGCAATGTTCATGATCTCCAGGTACCGGTCAAGTGCGTAATTATCAAACTGTTCAAGATAGGCAAGCCAGGCCTCATCTGAAGATATGTCCATCTCCCCGGCAACAAACATTGCTTTGCTTTGATTAACGTATGACTGGATGGACACCGATAAACCATTGAATTCCTCAACATATTCATCCGGAATTGGCAGTACAGAGGGAACAACTCTTTCGGGTTCAAACCCGACCAGCTTTTCCATAACCTGTGAGTAGGTGAATTGGTCAGCATCCCCCTCTTTGGCAATTTGCCCGCCAACGAATTTCTCCGTCTCAAAATAGGTGAAATTATCGCCAAATAGCTTGTTTTCCAATTCCGGAGCACCGAAGCTATGGAGGATCTCCATGAAAGCGGGTTGACCATCCACGCCCGGAATGGATGGATCGGTTGGCCTGCGCCAATCCACGTTCTCTTCCCCGTAGCATGTAATGAGCCTGGATTCTTCACTCCAGAAGTAATCAAGCAATCGGAATGCGATCTCGGCTTTGCCCGATTTTGCATTAATGACGGAACCGCTGTCAGAACGAATTGCCGGAGGCACGAAACATGTCAGAGGTTTTTCTCCAGAGGGTCCCATGAGTGGCGGAACAAGCACATAATCCTGCCATAGTTCTTGTTGGGCAGATGGAACGATATTGGTCATTTTGCCCACGAGCACCGCGCCTGCCGTCTGCACATCGGACAGAAACAGCGGCTTCATCGTGTTCGTATCCTGGGTATAGCATTCGGAATCAAGAAGCCCCTCTTTGTAGAGATTGTTGATGTATTTGAGGCCTTCACGCCATTCATCCGCAATATAAGCGGGAACGATTTTTCCATCCTCAACGATGAGTTGATCCCCTGTATTATCATATATGAAGGGCGTCATCAACGGACCGCCAACGTGACCGTACCACAGATTTTTGGCAGTTGTCAGTGGTATTTCGTCCGTAGGATCACCATTACCGTTGGCATCCTGCTCCTTAAAAGCTTTAAGGACAGAATAAAGCTCATCTGTTGTCGCAGGCATGTCAAGCCCAAGGTTGCTTAGCCACCGGTTGTTGATCCATAATTTTGCACCATAGCTATTGATAGCGTTTTCGGCATATCTTGGCACAACATAGATGTGACCGTCCCAAGCATAGCTTTGGCGCTCAACGTCAGGATAGCGCTCGAAAATGTCTTTGATCCAATAACCGCTTTGGAAGATGAGTGATTCAAGAGGTGCAAATACGCCTTTGGCCCCGTAGAAATTGATCTGAGCCAGCGACATTCGGGCCGCGGTAATGATATCCGGCAGTTCATCGCCGGCGTTCAACATCAATGTGACCCGTTCGCTTACCTGCTGATAATCAACCAGTTCAATTTTGAGCTTAATACCCGTTCTCTTTTCAATCTCTTTGGCTGCATAGTGCGTATCGATATCAGAAACGAGAAAGGGGTAATAACCCAGCATCATGGTTAGTTCTGTTTCTTGGTTCACCAAGGGCAATTGCCCGGGCGGATTCAGGATGGAGGAGTTTTCTGATGCAATTCCGGTTGGTAAAACGCCAATCAATATACTCAGCGTGATAAGGAAGACAACAACTGCAGCCGGTTTTCTTCTCATGGTAAGACCTCCGATCATTCACTTTTTTCACGTCATCAGTTGCCATAATACTATTATGGTTTTGGGGAACTGTCAATATTGTCGTCCTTTGGAGCCCGGACGCGTCCATGGGGCCGTCCGGTATTCGCGGATCTTCGCCGGGAATTCAAGACGGCAAGTGCGCCAAAAAGATGATTGTCCAAATGGCAATGAGGATGATATAGTTGATTCAAGCAAATGAGGACCTTCCTGACGGGATCAAAAGAAGCGGTTCTGTGTTCAAACAATCGGCGGAGGTGCGTTTTCATGATCAAATGGCTGGGTCAATATGGAGCCGTCCAGCAGGCACTTATGGCTACATTCTTCACATGGGGGGTCACCGCGCTTGGCGCAGGCCTTGTTTTTTTCTTCAAGACGATCAACAGGAAGGTCCTCAACGGCATGCTTGGTTTTGCGGCCGGGGTAATGATCGCGGCGAGCTTTTGGTCTTTGCTTGCTCCTGGGATCGCGATGGCTGAAGAACTGGGCCAAGTGGCCTATATCACTGCGGCGATAGGCTTTCTGTCGGGCGGCGGATTTCTCTATATGGTGGACAAATTGCTCCCCCATTTGCACTTGGGCCTTGATACGGAAAAAGCGGAAGGCATCAAGACAGACTGGCAGAGGAGCATCCTGCTGGTACTGGCGATCACGCTTCATAATATCCCCGAAGGGCTCGCCGTCGGCGTAGCATTTGGCGCTGTCGCCGCGGGAGTGGGGACCTCTGCAACGCTGGCAGGGGCAATCGCGCTGGCAATAGGTATTGGTCTGCAGAATTTTCCTGAAGGAGCAGCGGTATCCATCCCCCTTAGGCGTGAAGGTTTCAGCAGAACGAAGGCATTCCTTTATGGCCAGGCTTCCGGGATCGTGGAACCGGTAGCAGGCGTCCTGGGCGCCTTCGCCGTTATCACAATACAACCGATCCTGCCCTATGCGCTCGCTTTCGCCGCAGGCGCGATGATCTACGTTGTGGTTGAGGAACTGATCCCCGAAGCGCAAAGGGAAGAAGGCGGCTCAAAAACCGATATTGCCACCATTGGCGCGATGGCAGGCTTCGCAGTGATGATGGTGCTTGACGTCGCTTTGGGATGATGGGGATAATCTTATTGCTCGCAGATCGGCAACACTGCCAGCGCTATTATCCCCGAAAATCGGCTCGGTAAATCGGCGAATAGGTAAGCTTTCCGCCGATCCGCTCAGATTGCATCAGCGTCATGAACATGGCTGTGTGCTCCAGATCCGGAAGCTTTTCTGACAATTCCCAAAGCTGCGCGCCTTCCCGCAGGATCGCCTGCCGTGCGAGCGTCAGATGCGGCCTGAATTCTTTTTCTTCCGCCGGTACCAAGCCTTTTACTGTCAGGGCCTTCGCCAGGCTTTGCCTGACGCCTGCCAGACTGCCGGGCGCCCGGATGGCACGCCAGAAAACGTCGCCGCCATCACGCTCGAAACGGTCAAGCCGCCCGATCGTAATCGGGATCGGCGGACAAACACAGCTGTCCATTGTCTGCGTAATTTCAGCAACGCGCATGAACGGGATCTCGCCAAGGAAAACAAGCGTGATATGGTAATTTTCCCTTCGCGAGAATATTCCTCTATTGCAGGCATCGCGCAGCAAAGAGGTACTTTTTTCAAGCTCAGCCTTAATGGCGTCGGGAAATTCAACTGCAATAAATAGTCTCATCGTCTATCGCCTTCTGTCACAGATACGGGCGCCACTGTCTGAGGGTACGCACTACGTTTGTTGATAAAGACATTATATCTGATTGAAAGGGTCTTCTCAACAAAAAGGGCTCAGGAAGTTCTTGCTGTATGAGCGGGCCGGGAATCCCTGGCGGATGTATCGCTCCGCGGCTTGTGTCTCATCGCAAAGATGATGACTGCGCGCTTGGCTACCGGCGCTGCTTACATGCAAATGGCGGTATCCCGTAAATGAGTGGCCATTTTTCTGTGATTCTTGGGAATACTTGGCGATCTTGGCCTCCATAGCAGTAAGGCCCACCTCTTGACGAAGCGGGCCTGATTGTGTTTGCGGAAAGTTCAATTTTGCAGCATTATCTAACCGGGCATATGCCGTTAGCACATTCCTGATCCAGTTCGCGATCA
>LFRM01167437.1_pt1 | contig 24096 bp, 24 predicted proteins | sample 618341 | NCBI WGS metagenome assembly LFRM01 (sample SAMN03654438, study PRJNA283298) | anaerobic digester metagenome | isolation source: pool of bioreactors CSTR01a, CSTR02a, and CSTR03a thermophilic anaerobic... | place: Denmark: Kgs. Lyngby | collected 2014-05-21 | reverse complement strand
TTTGTCATAATATTAAAACATTATTGTTGTGAAATCAATCATACGACTTGTTCACCAATCCTCAATAATTTTTATTGTCGAGATGTTCGGAGGCCATTATCATAACCCTTCTATGATGTAATACACCTTCTATGGTGTACTCCGGTAGGAAACAGTTCTTGTATGAAAAAATCCTTGCGTGCAGTCTTGCACACAAGGATTTTTGTCTTGCCTGCAACGTTCCCGGTTTTATCCCAGGAAACCAAGTATAACCAAAGCCAAGAATACCAGGTAAAAACAGCCCCCAATGAGGAGAATATACGGAGTCAGGTGACCGCGCAGTTTGATCTGAGTATAAATCATACCTGCGGAGCCGATTGCCAGGATTACGCTGACGAGAGCAGTCATATTCAATATCCAGGGAGTCAGTAGAATACCGACTGTAGGAACAACGGAACTCTGGAAAACCATAGCCCCGGTGATATTGCCCATTGCCAGGGTATCCTTGCCTCTGGAGGTCCATATAATGCTGTTGCATTTTTCCGGCAGCTCAGTAGCAACGGGAGCAATAATAAGGGAAAGGATAAGTGCCGGTATGCCCAAAGCATAGGAGATTTCTGTGATTGCGCCGACAAATAAGTGTGCACCGGAAATAATCAACCCTAACGCAATTGCGATTTGGAGAAGAACCAACATTACATTAGGCTCGGAATGGTGGCTTTCTTCGGCTGCTGCGGCAACCTCCGATTCAGCCTTTTTGCCCCCGAAAATTCTCTGTAAGTAGAGCGGATGGAGTTCTTCGTCTTCCTCAACAGCAGCTCCGGAGTCCCTCTTAATTGTCTGGTAAGCGTAGTAGCCATAAGCAGCAATCAGGAAACCGGAAGCACCAACCTTAAGGGCATGGTTGGGCAGGAAAGAAGCTAAAACAGCAACTGAATAAACAATTAGGAAAAACTGCAGGTCACGGCTGAGAATCTCAGTATTAATATTAAGTTCAGGATAATTGGGCCGGTTATGATGTTTCTTAATTAACGCGGTAACAGCAACCAACAGCATGGCCAGGGTACTCAGCATGAAAGGTGCCCCGAGAATTGCACCAATTCCGATTTCAGAGGCAGCGTCTCCTCCCCCCAGAATTGCAACGATAGGTACCAGTGTCTCCGGCATGGCGGTACCTACAGCAGCCAACAGGCTTCCAACGGCTCCTTCGCCAAGGCGCAGCAGTTTGCCCAGCCACTCAACACCGTTGGTAAAGACTTCTGCCCCGGCAAGAATAACGGCCAAACTGGCTAGAAGAATTATAACATCAAGTGCCAACATAATCCCCCTCTCGTCAATATACTTGCTCTTTGAGATTTTATAAATCTATTCTTTGAAACGGTTAAGCTCTAAAAACAGAAGTCACCTCCTTGGAAGAAATAAAAAAATAAAAATAAGTGACAAAACAAAAATACTTTAAAACATAATATAAATACAACCCGGAAATTTTTGAAAAACCGGATAATTTGTGTCAAATGAAAAAGTATACCAAAAAACACGCTATTTTATTTATATACCGTATCTTATTATGCTATTACAAGCTCAAATCTAACCACTATCCATAATAAATAACCATGTCTGTAACGTCAAGGGAGACAAGGGTTTGAGCAAAACAGCGAAAATAAAAATAAATTGAGCAAAAATAGCAAATTATGCGAATATTTAGACACTGATATATTTTGGAAAAGAGAGCAAATTTATTTTTTTTGGGTGTTATATTTTTGCACAATGTATTTGTTTTATATGTTGTTTCATCCGGTGGTTAGGTGTACATTGTTGTGGGGAGGATAGTATTAATTAAAATGGACGGTAATAATCCAATTGATAATAAAAAAAAGCAGGAAAAAAGAAAATTTGCAAGAAATATAAAACCCCCACAATTTCTGGCTCTAGGTTTTTTAGGGCTTATAATAATCGGCACCCTTCTTCTCAGCCTGCCGGTTTCCTGGAATCCCGGGGTGAAAGTGGGATTTCTCGATGCTTTATTTACCGCTACCTCGGCAGTGTGCGTGACAGGCTTAGCTGTAGTGGATACTGCTAATACATACAGCACCTTTGGACAGATTGTGGTAATGCTTTTGATCCAGTTTGGGGGGCTGGGTTTTATGACAGCCGCTGTGGTAACCTCTTTGCTCTTTGGGCGGAGAATCACCGTCAAGGACAGGATGGTAATCAAGGAATCCCTTGGCCCCTCCGCAGCTAAAGATGTTGCCGGTGTTATTTTGCGTATTGTCCGGCTTACACTGGTTATTGAACTTACAGGTGCTCTTCTTCTTTCAGTTGCCTGGCTGGGACAGTTCGGGCCGCGGGCTTTTTATCTTGGGCTTTTTCACTCCGTATCAGCTTTTAACAATTGCGGCCTTGATTTGATGGGGGACTTCCAGAGCCTGGCACAGTATACGACAGCCCCCTTTATTCTCGCAGTGATTACCCTTTTGGTGTTTTTTGGAAGTATTGGCTATCCAGTTATCGGGGAACTTCTCCGTTTTCGTAAGAAGGGTAGGCTTTCTATTAACACAAGGATTGTATTGACTGTCACCTTTATTTTATTGGCTGTAGGATTTTTCGGCATGCTTTTATTGGAATCTGGTAACCCTTCTACCTTCGGAGGATTAAACTTGAAGGATAAGCTGTTTAATGCCATGTTCTATTCCGTTGTCCCAAGAACAGCCGGTTTTTCAACCCTGGATACTGCGAATCTGTCACAAGCGAGCCTTTTCCTGTTTATTATTCTGATGGCCATCGGCGCTTCGCCGGGTTCTACCGCCGGTGGTATCAAGACCACCACAATTGCAGTAATTATGTCTGCCAGGTGGGCTGACATCCGGGGCAGGAAGCAACCGGTTATGTTTAAGCGGACAATAGACAGTGATACTGTTGTCAGGGCAGATACCATTCTAGTCCTTTATATAGTTTTGATTGCTGCTGCCACTTTGGTGCTGACTGTCTCGGAAGATACTCTCTTTATGAGGGCTTTGTTTGAAGTTGTGTCAGCTGCGGCAACTGTGGGGTTCAGTACCGGGATAACCCCTGACTTGACTCCCATTGGAAAGCTTACTTTAATATTTACCATGTATACAGGAAGGCTGGGTCCCCTAACACTGGCTTATGCTGTAGCCAAGAAAGGGAAAAGGCTATACGATTATCCCAAGGAAGACATCAGGCTCAGTTAAACCATATATGACCAGGAACCACAAAAAGTCTGTTCCGGAGATAAAAAGATGCGGAAAAGAAGAAAAATAATCAGCGTGCCGGAGAAATTGGTATTTGCCGGACCCTCAACTTAGTTTGAGCGGGTGTGTCTGCTGTTTAGAACTATATGACCTGAGGAGGAGAATGTTTTGAAGCAGTATGCAGTGATCGGACTGGGGAGATTTGGGCAGAGTGTTGCTCTTTCTCTGGCTTCTATGGGCCACCAGGTAATGGTAGTGGACAGGTATGAAGATCAAGTGGAGAAAATTGCGGACCATGTTACGGAAGCAATGTGCGCCGATGCAATGAATGAAGAATTTCTGGAGGATATAGATATCGCCAGTTATGATGCCGTGATTATTGCCATAGCTCAAAATATTGAAGCCAGCATAATGGTAGCCATGAAGCTTAAGGACTTGGGCGTGGAAAATATCGTGGCCAAAGCCCAGAACCGGCTCCACGGTGAAGTTTTGGAAAAAATCGGTGTAGACAGGATTATCTATCCTGAATGGGATATGGGAGAACGTGTTGCCAGGGCTTTAACTTCCTCAAATTTGCTTGACTATATAGAACTTTCACCGGAGCACTCCATAATCGAGTTTGAGGCACCCTCAAGCTTTAGCGGAAAAACTCTCAGTGAGCTTGCATTGCGGTCCAAGAGGGGCATCAGCGTTATGGCTGTAAAAAAGGGCCAGGAGGTAATTGTGGGGCCGGGCGGCGATACAGTGGTGGAAGAAAAAGATATCCTGGTGGCTATTGGGCACCAGGACGCTTTGAAAGAGATCACAGAAAGCCTGGGCAGACTGCGAAAGTAAAAAGGATTTGGCAGGAGCCGGAGGGCGGAACGATTCTCCAAATTACGGTTGGCCCAGGTGTGCCTGTACCTTCCGGTTTGACCTGCGGTCTTGCCAGGAGTTGTTTGGTGCCACTCACTAGTTGCCGCCAGTCTGTCTGAAGGGTGAATTTGTTCCTTTGCGCCAAAATTTACACAGGGAAAACAGCTGGGAGGAAGCATCAAATGTCCGATTGCGTCTCAAAGTACAGGAGGTATTCTGAGCACCTGAAAAATAAATTCGGTGTGAAGGTATATAAACTTCCCATTAACCTCCCGGGAACCTGCCCCAACAGGGACGGCTTCAAAGGAAAGGGCGGGTGTGTTTTTTGTGATGAGGAAGGGGCGGGGTTTGATGCCCTGCCCCCTGCTCTAAGTGTGGCCCAGCAGGTTGCCAGGAATAAAGAATTTTACCGCCGGCGTTTTGGTGCAGAAAAGTTTATCGGCTATTTCCAATCCTATTCCAATACATATTTACCCGTTGAACAGTTCCGGCGAAACCTTTTGGCTGCCTGTGGAGAGGACATTGTTGGAATCAGTGTGTCAACCCGCCCGGACTGTGTTACGGAGGGGTATTTGGATGCCCTGGAGGAGATAAGCCGTGAGCAGGGTGTGGATATCAATGTGGAACTGGGTCTGCAGACAGTAAATTACCGCACCTTGAAAAAAATTAACCGGGGTCATACACTGGCCGAATTTGTGGATGCTGTTGACAGGGTCAAAGCCCGTGAGTTTGAAGTTTGTGTACATATGATTCTCAACCTTCCCTGGGACGATATTGAAGATGTAATTGAAGGAGCCAAGTTCCTTTCTGCCTTTCATGTTGATTATGTCAAACTTCATTCCCTATATGTTGTTGAGGGGACAAAGCTTGCAGAGATGTATACTGCCGGGGAAATCCAGGTATGCTCTCTGGATGAGTATATTGAAAGGGTAGGGGCATTCATCCGTTACCTGCGGCCGGAAACAGTTATTCAAAGGCTTGCGGCAAAGGGCCCTAAAGGAAGAGTCCTTTTTTGCAACTGGGGCCTGGACTACCGCCAGGTGGTACAGACAATAGAGAAGTATTTGGAAACAATGGACATCTGCCAGGGGATGGATTTTAATTATCTTTAGATTGTTTTTGTGGTGGATTGGACTGNNAACCTTAACCAGCCAAAATTTGAAATGGAGGCTTCTATGGAAGACAAGCTTTACGGGTTAGTAGAAAAGCTGTACATAGAAATGCAGAAAGGCTTTAAGGAAGTTAATGAAAGGCTGGACCAAAAGGCTGACAAGGCAGATATCGCCAGACTTGAAAACCAACATGGTGCAAAAGCCTTGTTTGACTTTCAGAAAACACAGGAAGAAGTAAATGAACGGGTACTTTCAGCCCTGGATCGTATCGAAAACAAACTTGAAACTTACGATGTTCAGATTTATTCCCTACAGTGAAAAAATGGGTAATGCAACACTTTTACACTGGAAATTTTAACTGCTGCAGACAGGCAATTTTAGAGCCTGTTTTTTTTTGCAAGCAACGCCTGAACCGGGCAAAAGTTGTCAAAGAAAAGCTATACCAAAACTGATTATTTCCAATGGGAAATTCGTTCACGGTTAGTATAGATTGCTCTTTGAAGCCCCCACCTTATATATATGGAGGAGGTTCACAGCAATTTTTCCTAAACAGATTTTTTGCCATTCCTTACATTATTCTCCCATTGATTTGACAGTATATAAAGTAGAACAGATTCAAGGGGAGCGTGAAAAATGGTTCAGACAGTGGCTCAGTATATAATCAGACAGTTGGGGGAATGGGGAGTTCACACCGCTTTCGGTCTTCCCGGTGACAGTTTTTTCCCTTTGGTAGATGCCCTGGCACAGGAACAGTCAGTTGACTTTTACATAGTACGGAATGAGACTGCGGCAGGCTATATGGCTTCCGCCTGTTCCAAAATATCCGGTAAGCCTGCCCTTTGCCTGGCTGACGGGGGACCGGGTGCGGTGAATCTCCTTAACGGACTATTTGATGCCACCAACGACGGAGTTCCGGTTATTGCATTAACGGGACAGGTGGAACGCAGGAAGATGTTTACGAGTTACATCCAGAGCAGTGACCAAAATGATATTTTCAAAGAAGCCACAATTTTTTCAGCTACTGTTCTGGTGCCGGAAATGACCGGCCAGTTATTGGAACGGGCTTACAAGGAAGCCGTTGCCGGCAGTAAAGCCGTTCACTTGGCAATTCCCAAGGATGTCCAGTCAATGGAGTATAAAGGGGCAATTATTCCTCCTCCCGTATTTAAGTACCCGGTCCCCAAGCCGGATTATCAGGAAATTGCTGAGGCGGTAAAGCTCCTGGACTCTGCAGAGAGGCCGGTAATTCTGGCCGGGTATGGTATGAGAGGCCTGGGGGATGCTGTTACCGCCCTGGCTGAGAAGATTGGGTCCGGTATTATTGTTTCCTCTGTGGCTAAGGGGGCGGTTTCGGAATGGCACCCCCTGGTTGTGGGGGTTCTCGGTGAAGCGGGAAATGAACCGGCACGAAAGATAGTTCAGGCTGCTGACCTTATTTTGATCCTGGGCTCCACCTGGTGGCCGGAGGAGTTTATGCCGGAAGATATTAAAGTGATTCAAGTGGACATTAACCCCAGGAACCTTGGTGCCGGGAAAAACGTGACGGTTGGTATCCTGGGTGACACCCGGGAAGTCCTTCCCCTGCTTACCGGGGGGTCCCGGGACAACATTAATTACCAGTGGGTTGATGAAGTCCGGATGGCGAAAAGGGAGCGGGACAGCTCTATAGAAGCCCTGTCCCAGGAGGAGATGTTTCCTGTACACCCTGCAAGACTGATGCTGGCTTTGGAAAGGATAGTTCCGGAAAACGCAGTTGTAACTGTTGATACCGGTGACATAACACTGTGGTTTACCTCCCATTTTCGTGCCGCATACCAGGATGTTATCCTTTCAGGCATGTGGCGGGCAATGGGTTTTGGCCTTCCTGCAGCGTTAGGCACAAAGGCTGCTGTCCCGGACAGGCCTGTAATTGCAATCTGCGAAGATGGGGGAATGGGTGAGCTGCTAGGTGAATTGGCCACTGCCGCCCAGTATAAACTGCCCGTTGTAGTTGTTGTTGCTTCAAACGGGTCCTGGGCCCTGGAAGGATACAAACAGATAATTGGCGGTTTTACACCTGCCGGCGTAGGCTTTTCCCAGATTGACTTTGCCGCCGCCGCTGTGGCAATGGGGGTAGATGCCGCCCCTGTAGGGAGTGCCAGGGAGTTGGAGCCTGTTCTTGAGGAGGCATTTGCCAGCGGCAAGCCATACCTGGTAAATGTTCCTACTGCAGCAATTCCGGCGCCGGAATTAGCCGGGAGAATGAGTGTACCTGGTTTCAAACCCCTGGATTTCAGGTATACGGATAGACCAATCTAGTTCAACTTATTATTTCAGCCTGTCGCCCCTGCAGAGGGCCCCTGCAGGGTAAAAGAACGTGTTGCTTTTTTACAGCCAATTGTGAGAAAAAGCAGCAACAGGGAAAACAGGATTATTGTCCCACCGGGAGCCAGGGACAGGTAAAAAGAAAGGATAAGCCCGGCTATAACGCTTATTAATCCGGCTGCCACTGAAATGGAAACTGCAGCCTTGAAGCTGTTGGCCAGCTGCAGGCTGATGGCAGCAGGGATGGTCATCAGTGAGGAAACCAGCAGCGCTCCCACGATACGCATGGAAACGGCAATGGTAACTGCTGTCAGCAGCATGAAGTAGACGTTTACCTTGTTTATGGGAATGCCTGCAAGCTTGGCCCCTTCTTCATCAAAAGATATATAGAAGAGGGGCCGGTAAAGGAGCATAACTGAAACACAAACCAGGAGCCCAACTGCAAAAATAATATACAGGTCAACAGGGGTAACAGCAACAATGCTGCCAAAAAGGAAACTTAACACTGTGGCAGTATTGCCCTTACCAAGGCTTATTAACACCACTGCCAGGCCCATACCTCCGGACATGGCCAGAGCGATAGCCAGTTCAGCATATTGTGTATAGTGCCGGCGAAGGTATTCTATTCCCAGGGAACCTGCAAGGGCGAAGACAAGGGCGGAAAGAGTGGCATTTATACTGCATACCAGACCGGCGGCAACACCGGTCAGGGAAATATGGGAAAGAGCATCTCCTAACAGTGAAAGCCTGCGCAGGACAAGGAAAATACCTGCCAGGGGACAGATAATGCCAATAACTATACCGGCTGCCAGTGCTCTTTGCATAAATTCGTATTGAAAAATGTCCATTTTTCAATCTCCTGCCTAGTGGAAGTGGTACAGCTGGGTTAGGCCTCTCTCTTGTAATGCAGACTTGGAATAATCGAGAGGGTTGTGTTCAAATATCCTTTGGTGGTGAATGCACACCAGCCTTGTTGCTGTTTGGGAAGCATAGGCTATGTCATGGGTTACCATGATAATGGTTAATTTCTGGCTGTTGTGTAGGTCCTCCAGGAGGTGCTGCAGGGACTCCTGGGCTTCTGCATCGATGCCCACCAGGGGTTCGTCCAGCAGCAGGATTTCCGGTTGATTTACAAGTATGCGAGCCAGGAATACGCGCTGCTGCTGCCCTCCGGACAGCTTGCCTACAAGAGAGTTCCTCTGATGTGAGAGGCCAACCCTTTCAATGGCTGCATCTACCTTTTCCCAGTCCTGACCGGTCATCCTCCTGGTCAGGCCGTTTTTTATGCCTGCATGAATACCTACAATTTCCCTGACTGTACCCGGAAATGTGGGGTTAAAGGCGGTAGCCTTTTGAGACAGGTAGCCCAGCCTGTGCCACTGGTTGAAACAGTTTGTATCCTGCCCAAAAAGGAGTGCTTCCCCTTTCTGGGGTTTTAAGAGCCCCAGCATGATTTTTATCAGGGTGCTCTTGCCTGAACCATTGGGGCCTACAATACTGAAAAAATCTGAAGGATATACTTTCAAATTTGCTTCATCCAAAATGATTTTCCGGTCATAAGCGAATGTAACATTGCGAAGTTCCACTACGGGGTTTTTATTCATACTCCAGGGCCACCTTTAGCTGTTCCAGGTTTTTCCGCATTATCGACAGGTAATCTTCACCGGACTCCATCTGGGTTTCGGTAAGTCCCCCGATGGGGTTCAGTTCTAAAACTTCTCCCCCTGTTTCAGCGGCAAGTGTTTGGGCAACTTTTTCCCCGGTAAAAGGTTCTGTAAATATACAGCGGATATTACTTTCCTTTAAGAGTTTTGTCAGCTCTGCCAGCCTGGAGGGGCTGGGTTCGCTTTCGGAGGAAATCCCCATCACGGATATCTGTTCTAATCCGTATCTCTTTGCCAGATAACCGAAAGCTTGGTGTGTGACCACAAATTCCTTTTTCCTGCATCGGGAGAGGGTGCTGGTGTACTCTTCATGTAATTTATCCAGGTCCTGCTCCAGGGCGGCGCAGTTTTCCACGTATAGTTCTTTATTGTCCGGGTCAACCTGTATCAATGCTTCCCGGATAGCTACAGCCATTTCCTTTGCCATAACAGGGTCTAACCAAAAGTGGGGGTCCCACTCGTGATTGTGGTCTTCCGGGTGCCGCTCCCCGGGGGAACCAGTTTTTTCCCCGGAACCGTCTATCAGCTGCCCCTGGAAAACAGAGGCCAGCTCCAATACAGCAGTGTCATTGTCACCTGCAAGGCTGCTTACTTTGTCGGCCCAGGGCTCTAACCCGGCACCGTTATAAATAAAGAGTTTACAGGACTCAAGTTCTGCCATCTGCCGGGGGCTGGGCTCCCAGTTATGGGGGTCTGCGGAAGAGGGAACCACCGCTGCAACTTCAATACCGTTTTCAGCAATCCTGCCGGTCAAGTAGTATACAGGGTAGGTGCTGGCATAAACCTTTTTTTCTGCACCCTGTTGGGACTGGCTGCTGCAGCCGGAAAAGAGAACGGCACAGAGTAACAGTAAGATAAAGAGAGCCCTTTTCATTCTTATACCTCCTGATGTTTTCCCCTTGCTTCCTCTTTTGTTTCCTCCTCTTTTTCCCTGCACTCCCCACAATAGCCGTAGACTTCAAAGTTGTGGTGTTTGATAAAAAAATTATTTGCAATTGCTGTATCACTGATAGTTTTGCTGAATGGGCACATGGGGACATCAATCGCATTGCCGCAGTCGAGACAGACCAGGTGATGGTGGTGCCCTGATGAAATTTCAAACCGGGAGCGGCCGTCCTTGAAATCAAGCTGTGTTACTACGCCTAAACCGCATAGAATACCCAGGTTTCTGTAGACTGTTCCAAATGATACATTGGGCTGTGAAGCCCGAATTTCCTCAAAAATGTCTTCGGCACTCAAGTGCCCTTCGCTTTTCTGCAGGATTTCCAGAAGCAATTTCCTTTGAGGCGTTACCTTAAACCCTTCTTTAGTCAACTGTTGGATAAGACTATCTAAACACATGGAACGGTCCTCCAAATAAGAATGACTCTTACATAGTAATTATTATTACATAAGAACCATAATTTCAAGACCCTGATATTATTTATGCAGCCATTAATATTTCATGACTGAAGTTGCTTTTAATCTCCGTTATTTTGGCTCACTCCGCGGTGTCGTATTTTTCCATTCCCTTCGTTGCATCGGCGTTTCCGCTGCTTTCCTCGGAATAAGGTATTTGGGCCTGGTTCCAAAACCGGCCCTATTTCAAAAAAATTGTTTCTAATGGAGGTCAGGGGGCCTGGGAGAGAGGGGAGAAAGGGGCGGTTTTTTCGGGACTGGTACCCACTGGAATGAGGCTGTACGGGAGCTTTCGCATATTCCCCCTAGGAGGCAGGCATATCATGGACAAAAAAAGGGCTTAAACCCCTTTTTGGGAAGCCCTTTGTACATAAGTAATTTAACTTTCTTTCTTGCCTTCATCCAGGACAGTCCGTGCTACATATTTGTGGAAGAACCATTCACTTAGTCCCACCAGAACGCCGACTGCCAGTGCAGAACCCACAGAAATTGGAATCGCCGTGACCACGAAAGGCGTCAGCCAGGTAATCAGAAAGGCGATAATGCCGTCTGAAACGCTGGCTGCAACGTTTCCATAGGCGGGGAGAATAAGTAAATCCCCAAGCACATAAGCAACAATGGTTATGACTAGAGCGATGTAGATAGCATTTGCCGGACTAATTCCCCCGATCATACTCAATACAACCAGGGTAATAACACTGATCATCAGTAATTTGATAATTAAAGCCCTGACATGTTCCATAATTCTCACCTCCTTCTGAAAGTTTCTGCGATTATTATTGGTTATTACAATTGGTTTTATGCCCGCTTCCCAAAGCCGTTGGTTTTTGCTCCTGTCTGAAATATTTGTCCAAAAAAGTGCCAGGATTATAGGCGAAAAGCAGTAATCAGTGCGGAAAAGAGCGGAGGAGAAAAACCCTTCAAAAGGGGCGTTTTGTGCCTTTGCGGAGGGAAAAAAACGCAGGTACAATATTCTTGTTTGGAAACCAGTTTTTGCAGCCCAGCCTCTTTTAGCCACACTTCCTGTTTGCCTTTTCCTTGAAATTCATTGACCCTGGATTGCACACAACTGAGATCATTGAGATGAGGAATGAGAAAGAATGAAGGTTTTATTTTTGTACAACAGTGTATCAATTGAGGAAAAGTATCAAAACTATGCTCTTGGGGAGTGCGCCAGCTGTCTCACGGTGGAGGCTGTTTATGAGGCACTTATGTTAACGGGGAGTGAGATATGTCCCCTGAATCTGCACAGCCCCGCCCAGCTGGAAGAAACTGTTGGGGCAATGGATGTGGATGCAGCCTTCGTGATTGCCGAAGGTTTCCTGGACTTTCCCCATACCTTGTATGACGGTACTGGGGCGATGATGATACGGGAGATTTTGAACAGGTATAAAATCCCTTCCTCCCATTCTTCCCCTGAGGTCATGAAGCTCTGCCGCAACAAGAATTACACCTATGAGAGGCTCTATGCCTACGGTATTAATGTACCTTCCTTTTTTGTGGTACCGCCGGATAGGTCGTTGAACCTGGAAGAGCAAATTGATGCAATGGGAGAAGGCAGTTTTCCCCTTTTTGTAAAACCGGTAGGCGGGGGCAGCAGTATTTGCATTGATGAGTCTTCCGTAGTTAATAACAGAGAAGAATTGGTGGAAAGAATCAAGGTGGTACAGTCCCTGCTGGAGAACCAGCCGGTTCTGGTGGAGACTTATCTGCCCGGAAGGGAATATACCATCGGCGTATTGGGCAATGGTGAAAGGTATGTCCTTCCTGTTATCGGTTTTTCTCCTGATGCGGGAGTTCGCTCAGCTGCGGACAAAGGGATCTTTATGCATGTAGATTCCGAATTGGAAATTCTGCCAGCCGCGGACCCCGTGAGTATCAGCCTGATGAATCTGGGAGGAAAAATATTTGATATTTTGGGGACCCGGGACATAATCCGGATTGACGTCAAGGAAGATTCCCAGGGTATCTGCAGGGTTATAGACGTTAATGGTACGCCATCCCTGGCGCCAGCGAGCTCTATAATAAAAATGGCTGCTGCGGCGGGAATAGGGTACCAGGAAGTTGTGGCACTTGTATTGTATGCCGCGGTTTTACGGGAGAACCTTTCTCCGCCTGCACAATTAACGGAAATGGTTGCCGAGCCCTTGAGGAAACTAACCCTGCTTCAGGGGAATATGGTTGCCTGAAAAGATTACATTCAAAAAAGCGTACCGAAAACCTGGTACGCTTTTATATTCTACTGCAGTTAAAAGGAGGCTATTCTTTTTTCATCGCCAGAGCGGCACGCTGTTTTGATCCGGAGTATTCCATGATTGCATCAGTGGGACATGATTCAACAGCTTCCTTCGCCAGGTCTTCAACGTCTTCCGGAACTTCGTCTACCTGCTCCTGGGCTATTCCGTCCTCATTCCAATCAAAGACATCGGGGCAAATATCCACACAGGAACCGCATGAAATACAGAGGTCTGGATCGACATGTACTTTCACGTGCTGGATTCACCTCCTTCATATTCCACGATTAACCTATCATGGTCGGGTTTTGTGCCTCATTTTGGTGATGAGCACGCACCTTGGGCTTTCCATATTCTTTAACGTTAATCTCAAAGTTATACATTAATTTTCTCCGTTATTCTCAAGTTGAAATACTTTTTTCTCTTGAAAAGGGGTAAATACCGGGCTCTCCGGCATTTAGAATTTTTGTTGGATTATTGCTTTCAGGAGGTGAAGTGATCGGAATTTGAAAAACCTTTATTGTCCTGCCTGCTAGGATTTGTTGCTCTTCTCCCGTAAGACTGCCCTAAGGCTTTTGGAAATAATGTTGTCTATTTGATTAGTATTTTTTACTATACAGACAGCAAATGCAGCTATGATGCACCAACCCCACCAGGGCATGATAAAATTTGACCCTCCCAGGACAGAGGACACCAATAAACCCCAGGGCCGAGTCAATATCATTATTATTAAATACCTGCTGAATTTTATTTTTGTCAGGCCAACCAGGAAATTAATAGTATCGTCTGGGAAAAAGGGAAGCAAAAATCAGTACGAGGAGCGTCTCTCCTTTTTTGGAAGTAAGGTACTCTTCATATTTGTCTGAAATTTTTGGGCTTACAAAATACTGGGTAAAAGGCCTTCCCAGTTTTCTAAAGAAACCTTAGAAGACCATTAATTCGACGAAAAATGCTGCTTTCCTACAAAAATTCCCCCAAACCTTTAGTTTGAGGGAAGATAAAATGTTTGTTTAATTACCTTGAGTTTGAATTTTCTGAGGCTACTCTTTGCAGCAGGTCAGATAATTCCTGCCTGTCAGATACCGGTTGGTAGCACTGGCTCCCCCTGCATATATAGGCTTTTGAAGTCCCTTTTTCCCCGGCGGTGCCGGGGGACACAACTTTATTAGGCACAAATATTGTCAGCGCTTCAAGATGCAGTTCCCGGTATTCTTCTGAACCGGGCGGACCCGCTATTTCTACCTTTATCCACGGTTTTAACAGGCAGAAAACTGCCAGGGCGTAGGAAGAGGCCATCAGGCCGTACTTTTTGTAATTTCCGCTGAAATAGCGGAGGGTATTTTCTGCCTCTTCTTTGAACTTTTCACTTCCGGATAGATGGTGGAGGAGCAGGAACCAGAGGGCTGTTTTTGCGTTTTGGTCAAGTTCTTTCAGGGGCTTTGCCATTTCCCCCGTAGCCTTGGGATCGGTAGGGGAGTCAAAAAAGCCTCCCGATGGGGAACGAAGGTTCTCTATACACCAGAGAGCAATCCGTTCCGATTTCTCCAGGAATTCCCTCTCCCCGGTATGCTGGTAAGCTGCAGCAAGGGCTGTGCCCATAGAAAGCTGGTCTGTAAGGAGGCCGTACACTTTGGCTTCCTTCCCGTCATAATAGTGGGCATAACCCTTCTCCCGTCCGTAACAGAGTTCTTCCAGACTCTCCAGGGTACCCAGCGCTTTTTTCTTCCAGTTATCTTCTTTAAATAAAGCCCCGACCCAAAACAAGCTTTCCGCCAGCTGTGCGTTCCAGTTTGTGTAAATATTTTTGTCAATACTCGGAGGCTCGATATTTTTCCGTTCTTCCAGGGAAAGGGAATAATAGTGTTCGTCGGCGTCCTGGCTGCCGGCCCAGCATTTTGTGTTCGGCTGATACATGGTTTTCCCCAGCCACGCAAGGACCCGGCGTATAGTCTCTGCATACTGTTCTTCACCGGAGGCTTTATAGGCTATACATAACAGTCTCAGCAGGGAGCTGTTGTCTTCAAGCATTTTTTCAAAGTGGGGCACGCTCCAGTCCCTGGTGGTTGAATAGCGAAAAAAACCACCTTCTTCCCGGTCAAACATCCCCCCTGAGCCCATGGCTTGGAGGGTCCTGGTGAAAATTTCACCGGACCGGTCGTCAAAATTGTTGAGCCAGTGGTGTGCCGCCAGCTCCAGGGTGTCGGTCATGGGAAATTTAGGCTCATCTCCAAATCCCCCGTATTGGTCGTCATAGGCACTCTTCAGTTTGGAGACAGTGTTTTTATAAATATCTTCACTTAAGGTGCCTTCGGCATTACTGTCATCAGTCTTCGCTGTCTTGATTCTGTTGATATGCTCCAAGATGCCGGTTTTCTGTTCTTTGTATAGATTTCTTATGTCCCTGAGGACCAGTTTGAACTGTTCAGGGGGAATATATGTTCCGCCGGTCATTAAATAGCCATCCGGTGTCAGGAAGGCGGTAGTAGGCCACCCGCCCATGTTGTATCTCTCGTTCACATCAGGACGTTCGTCAGTATCCACCCTGACCGGAATAAAATTGTCATTGATGTAGTCAACAATCTGGTCATCAGAATAGCTGGTGCGGTCCATCACATGGCACCAGTGGCACCAGGAAGCGGACAAGCTCAGGAGCACGGGAATATCTTTTTCCCCGGCTTCCTTAAAAGTCTCTGGATGGAATTCCCGCCAGTTTATTTTTTCCACTATGGCAACACCCCTTTTTAGGGTAGTATGCCAATCCAGCGGAGGGAATTATCCGCGGGCTTTTTTGTTTCCCTGTCAGGCTGAGGGAATTAACAGCCGGTTTCGGCATCCATTTTTCCAATTCAAGTTAGCCGGACATGTTCCTAATAAAAAGGCAGACCTCAGATTTGACGCTCATTTTTCAATATGGTAGATTTAGAGCCATGGTGGTCATTTCGGTGTGATTTTCTTTGCTATCCCGCCTGAGATTGTGACTTGCTGAAAGAAGGTAAATCTTATGTTTAAGTATGTTTTTCCCATTGTTCTAATTGTGGCATCAAATGTAATGTATAACATATGCCAGAAATCGACACCGGGAAAGGTCAACCCTTTTTCGGCACTGCTGATTACATATTTGACGGCGGCAGTGATAACAGTTATTGCCTTTTATTTTTATGAAACAAAGGAAGGACTCTTGGAGTCCTTTAAAGGAATAAATTGGACCAGTATAGTATTGGGTATTTCGATTGTTGGACTTGAATTAGGCTATCTGTTGGCCTACAGGGCAGGCTGGAACATAAGCGTAGGTTCTCTGGTAGCCAATATTTTTTTGGCTTTGGCGCTCATTCCTATAGGGATAATATTTTATCATGAAGGCTTCGGTATGAATAAGGTGCTGGGTGCCCTGCTCTGTATCGTTGGACTGATACTAATCAACAAATAACCCTGCTCTGATTTGAAAACAAATACTCTTTGAAAGGAGGCTTTTTTATTTCTGGAGAGGGAGGCAGGGTAAACGACTCTGTTACCGAGGGAGGATGCAGTACTCCAATGTAGAATAAGGTCTGTGTTTGTCAAAATAAATTAACTGATATTTTTTTACATCAATTAAAATTAGGCAGGTGAAAATAAATTGAGCAATAGTACGGAACAATTGGCACAAAGTGCCGAAAGGGAATCCAATTTACCGGGTTATTTTCAAAAGATGAAAGGCAAGCGAAGGGATAAACCCCTGCCGGGTCTGCACTCTTTTGATGTTTTCATTTCCTGGCTGGGGGCGTTCCTTGGAATTTCCACTGTGGCTTTTCTAACTCTTACTTACGATGTTCCTTTAATGGTGGCCTCTTTCGGTGCGTCGGCGGTTCTGATATACGGGGTTCCCGATGTGCCCCTGGCTCAACCCAGAAACGTTATTTTTGGTCATATTCTTTCAGCCACTACAGGGGTTATTGTCTACTCCCTGTTTGGTTTGACATGGTGGTCAACGGCTTTGGGCTGTTCCCTCAGCATTGCCTTAATGCTGCTGACAAAGACCACTCACCCCCCGGCCGGGGCTACGGGTATGGTAGCTGTATGGACTCAGCAGTCACCTATGTTCATCATTGCACCTGTGGCCATTGGGGCAGTTATTTTAGTAATTATAGGATTATTTACAAACAATATTTCACCAAGGCGCAGTTACCCGAAATACTGGATTTGATATTGAAGTGTGCTTCCATTGGCATTGGTAATGTTTCCATTTTTTATGGGAAAGCGCGGCCGGGATTTTATTCTTTTTTCAAGGGTAGAGTCTCATAATGGCTGGTAAAGCTTCTTAGTATACTGGGTATTTTACGAGAGAACCAGCCGGGGGCTGGTTCTTTGATTACAAAAAAATCAGCCCACTTCTGAGTGGACTGTGGAAAAACCCTCCTTAACTATAAAATTAAGTTGGGACTAACGGGGTAAAACATTGAGAGTACTTCTTTTGTAATGACGGGAAGGTAGTATGGAAATTATAACATCCCCGGCCGGCTGTAATGACTTTCTTTCCGCAGGAGGGTGAAAATTAAGGGCAGAAAGCGGGAAAGGTAATGCAAATGGTCACCTGGGAAAAGGCGAACGGTGAATTCCTGGGGGCCAACGGTTGAGCCAAAGGGGGGGTACAGCGTTGACAAGTGTTTATCCTTTAAGCAAAAAATGTTTTGCCGAATTGGTTTCCACCCTGTCCATGGTCATGGATATGGAAGAAAATATTAAATTGTATCACGGTTGGAGAGTGGCCCTTTTTGCTGATCGTATCGGCAATGTATTAGGTATGCCAACCGATGAGCTTTTTTACGGGGGGCTCCTTCATGATATTGGTGCATTGGGAATGGAAGACCATATTGTGCACCGGATAATGAACGGGGATTATTTGAATGATCCCAAAATACTTGCCCATCCCCTCAAGGGTGCGGCTATTGTAAAGCGGCTCCCTGGAATGGAGAGAATTGCCTTATATGTTGAGGACCACCATGAGAGGTGGGACGGAAAAGGCTATCCTGCAGGAAAAAAGGGCAGGGAAATATCCGGTGGGGGACAGGTTATCCTAGCGGCAGATCTGATTGATATTTCTCTCCGCCATATTAAGAAACCGGACATAAAAAAAATAGTGGATTCTTTCAGGACTCTCAAAAGCTTTTTCCGACCTGATATATATGAAGCTGCTCTGGAGGTATTGGGGGATATTCCTTTTGTTGCAGCCATGGTAGACTATAATAACTTGAGGTATTACATTGAATCCCGCATCCGGTTAGAGGAAGATCAGTGCTCCCCGGACCAACAGGGGGGAGAAATATTTATCAATATTTTTGCCGACATTATTGACGCCAAACATGCCTATACAGGGGGACATTCCAGGCGGGTAGGAGAATATTCCCTATATATTGGCCGCGTATTAAATATTGGCAGTTTGTTTGAAGATAACCTATATAAGGCTGCATTACTGCATGATTTTGGCAAAGTGGCAGTTCCAAAGAGAATCCTTGATGCCCGCAGACGTCTCTCGGAAGCGGAATTCAATATCGTCAAGCAGCACCCGGTACATACCATTGAACTGCTTAATTCGGTTACTTCACTGTCTTTTCTTGCTGAAGCTGCGGGAGGGCATCATGAAAGGTATGACGGAAAAGGATACCCAAGGGGATTAAAAGGCAGTGACATACCCCTGTATTCCCAAATAATTTCCCTTGCGGACAGTTTGGATGCCATTACGTCAGACAGGCCTTACCAAAAGGCAAGGTCTTTTTCCCGGGCCGCAGAAATAATCGGTGAAATGAGGGGGACCCAGTTTGATCCCGATATTACAGATGCAGCCCTTGAAGCAATCAAAGAATTTGCCGTAAAGGAGAAGATTGTTTGAAAACATACAAATCTGTATCCCGCAAGGTTGAAACAGAATTAGTTATCAGGAAGTCCCGTTTTATCACCCGGGTATTCCCCGTTGACAGCGAAGCCGAGGCGGAAAAGTTTCTGGCTGAGATAAGGGAAGCCCATAAAGATGCAACCCATAACGTTTTTGCTTGGCAGGTGGGGATAACGAAAACTGTTCAAAGGTGCAGTGATGACGGTGAACCCGGTGGTACGGCAGGCCGCCCCGTCCTTGAGGTAATCAAGCAAAACGACCTGGTTAATGTACTGGTAGTGGTAACCCGGTATTTCGGGGGGATAAAGCTTGGTGCCGGCGGTCTGATTAGAGCGTACAGCCAGGCCGCCCGAGAGGGAATCGAAAAGGCCGGAATTGTAGAAAAAGCTTTACATGTTAATTATGCTGTAACTGTGGATTACCCTCTGGTAAGCGCAGTCCAGCCTATCCTGCAAAAAAGGTATAAAATTGCTGATATTTCCTACGGTGAGTATGTTGTTTTTTCAGTCCTGGTACCGGAGGAGGACACTTGGGAATTTGAAAAAGATTTAATGGATGCTTCTAACGGGCAAATTGGTCTCCGAAAAGCGGGAACAGGCTTCTACAAAGTATAAATAGAAAGCTGCCCCAAAACCACAGGGCAGCTTCTATTAGAAAGAGCTCACAGTGATCTTCGCTTCAGCTATCACGTATCCCTGCATAGCCCGCTGCAATCTTTCGACTACAACAGACCATTACGGAACACGTAATAACCTATGCTCGGCCAATTTGAGAACCTTAGAAGCTGAAAGCAGCCTCTCGACCACTTTCAACCTCCAGTTAAGGTACCAGAAGGTAAAAACCTGAAGAAGCATCTTTACCTAAAGATAAAATAACCTGCGGCACCCAAACTGACCTTAGCTCGACCACCTACAGTCCCTTATGACCCAACAGCAGTCGTTCGGACTGCTGTCAAGCCAGATCGAGACCGCAGACAGTCTGCCCGCCGGCTGTTACCAAGCCTCCTTGAGACCTGATAACAACCTTTGGCCGACCACTATCAAGCCCTATTACGGACCTGATAGCAGTCTTGGCTCAACCACTGTGAACCCTGACACCTTTAGAATGCCCCGAAGTCTGCAAATTATTATTCAATTTCAAAATATAATTGTGGTATTTTATGGAAAAATACGTTTTAACCTTTTGGGCGTTAAATGAATTAAAAAATTTAGAGGTTCATCCGGTGTACTGCAGCCATTACTCTGTTAAGTAAAAGTCTGTTGCAAAATTTGCCGGATAAACCTCTGATAATATGGTTTGTAAAACAAGGTGAGAATATTAGAATTTTTGATATTTTCTTTCTGGGGATTATTTCCTGGCAGAATAAAAAATTCTTGTAAAGTAAAGACCCCATGGTAAAATAAAATCAAGCAGCCTTTCAGGAGGTTAATGATGAAGAATTTGTTTTCTCTAATATCAGCCGGTGATGCCTGGTTGTTCCAGAGAATTAACCAAAGGTGCAGATGTGCCCTTTTAGATGCTGCTATGTCGAAACTTACTCATTTAGGCGGGGCATTTTGTACGACTTTTATCTGCATTTTTTTAATTACATCTAACATAAAAAATTTGCGGGTGCCTGGGGTACAGGCACTAATTGCTCTTTCTGCCAGTCAAATAGTGGTACAAGTCTTAAAAAGAAAGGTTGGACGGCAGAGGCCTTATTTAATTTTCAGAAATATCCAGGTTAGAAAACCCCTTTTTGACTGTTCTTTTCCCTCTGGCCATACAACGGCAGGTTATGCCCTGGCCACCATGTTTGCCCTTGATTTTCCTTTTTTAAGTTTTCCTCTCCTTACTCTTGCAACATTGGTGGGTTTCTCCAGGACCTATTTGGGGTTTCACTATCCCCTTGATGTTTTCATGGGTGCTGTTGTGGGTGGGGGGACCGCTTTTACCGTACACCATTATATGCCTCTTTCCTTTTTGTTTTAATGGAGTTAATTCCTGTAAATTTTATGCCTTGAAAAGCTGCAATTACTGCAGGAGAGGCATTTGGGCCTGTCGAATATAGACTGCTGGAAAGCAGCTTTTATGTTTAATCGGGGTGGAGAGAATGGACAAAATCAGAGTGGTGTTTGTTGAGGACCGGAACAACGAGTGGAGGGGCCTTAGAAAACTTTTGGCTGCTGATAATAAATTAGAGATATATGAGGCAGCCTCAGTCAGGGAGGCCGTTATTAAAGCCAGGGAGCTTCCCATAGATGTAATACTGCTTGATAATTTGCTCCCTGATATGAGCGGTTTTAACGTTTGTGAGGAACTTATGAAAGGATTAAAGAGGACCAAGGTGATTGTTTTATCCGCTCAGAACGATTTTTCTTCAGTCCAGGAAGCGTTGTCAGAGGGGTGCGTTGGATTTTTGCCTCAAAATGCGTCCTACCGGGAAATTCGCGACGCTATTCAGACTGTTTACCAGGGTGGTCATTACCTGCACCCAAAGGCAGCTACCGAACTTGCCAAGGGGCTCCAGGAAAGGAAGAAGCGCACTGAAGAGGTATTCCTAAATGATGAAGAAATCCAAGTACTGAAATTAATTGCAGATGGGCTGACCTATTTTGAGATTGCTTCAACAATATATATCAGCGAACGGACCGTAAGGCGCCGTGTCCAGTCAATTTTTGAAAAGCTGGGCGTAAACAGCCAGGCTCATGCAGTGGCGGAAGCCATGCGCCGTGAATTTTTGGAGTAGCCAATATACACAACTTTCCCTGCAGGCTTTTTGATTCTGCAGGGATTTTTTAGTCATTGAACCTGTATTATTATCTAGTTCTGCTGCAGCAGTTTTGGCGGCAGCATTTTTTCTTCCTGAATATAGAAAAAGGCGATTAAAGCAATTGCGGCCACCAGGGCTGTAGCACCTAAAAACATGGCCGTTTTCCCAACTTCAGTTACCATTCCAAAAACAGGGGACCCGATTGCCACCCCAAAGAAGCGTGTTGACCCGTAAATACAGGTGACCAGGCCCCGCTCTTCTTCAGCTGCGGCACTGGTAATCAGCGTATTTACAGCGGGAAGGACTGCTCCTGTTCCGATTCCCAAAAGTACCAGGGCAATAAAGAGAACATAAATGTTTCCGAACAAAGAGACAACGGCCATTGAGGCAGTGACAAGAACAAGGCCGAGGATAATACTCAGTTTGAGATATTTCGCCTGGAGCTTTTGGAGGTAAGAACCGGACAGGTATGAGGTGATGGCCATAGTACCCACCGGGATAGCAATCAGCAGTCCGGTGTAAAAACCCTGGATGCCGTACTGCTGCTCAAGTATGTCCGACAGCCAGCTGAGGACACCAAACAGTACGAAGAGGACTACCATGCCGGCCAGAAAGGATGCGACAAGGGGTACCCCTTTATCTTTAAATATTTTTTGCATCTGGTTCCAATATTCCTTGCAGGACTGCTTTTGTTTAGACTGTTCCGGTTCTTTAACAATAAACCAGACTGCCAGGGCAATAGGAATTGCCAGGACACCGTAAACAAAAAAAGGAGCAAACCAGATTATCAGCCCTAGGGCTGCTCCTGCTATGGGGCTGACAACCTTTCCGAAGCCATTTGCCGCTTCCAAAAGGCCCAATGCCTTTGTTCGTTCTTTGCTCTGAAAAATGTCGCCTGTTAAGGCCATGGCCAGCTGGTAAGTCCCGCCTGCTCCAATTCCCTGTACTATCCTGCCTCCAAGAAGCACAGGGTAAGGCTGCTGGAGTAAAAGGGCTGCTGTGCCGGCAATCAATCCTCCCAGCCCGTAGATTATCAAAGCCGGGGCCATGATCACTTTTCTCCCCAGACGGTCAGAAGCAAAACCAGCCAGGGGAATGGTCAGTCCTGCGGGTATGGAAAAGGCGGTAATTATCAGGCCTGCTTGAAATAAACTAATGTCCATTGCCTTTTTCATGGCCGGCAGGATGGGAATCAGCATAGAGTTTCCCAGAACCATAATGAAGGGTACTGCAGCAAGGATTGCAAAGGGCAGTTTCAGGTTTGATTTCATCTGTCATCCTCACTTGTTTTTTAAACTATTGTCTCCTGGGGTGTGGAAAAATATTTCGGCCGGAAAGAAGCCAATGAACAGTTGAAAAAGTTATTCTAGCCCAGGTCCTGCAGGCGTAAAGATTTAGTAGAATCCTTCGTGGAGCCTTAAGGCAGGGGAAAGGAGGCTGGTTAATTGCTGTTTATCAAAGATAAATTTGTTTTTGGTATGGCAGCGGTGCGTATGATTTCCAGCCTGATTGAGTTATCTGCTGCACTTTTGATGCTAAAATTCAACCGGGTGGAAGATGCAATGAAGATTAATGCCCTGCTGGCTTTTGTGGGACCTATCATTCTCCTTACCGTTACCACTATAGGTTTAGCCGGCCTTGCCGGAAGGGTGGAACCTGTAAAAATGGTAATTATTGGCATAGGTGTTATTTTAATTTTTATAGGCGTAAATAAGTAGTATCTTTTTTGGGTTCAGTCCTATTTCATGTTGATATAACGGGATATTGAAATGAGAGGTGAAAAACTTGACTGACGAAAAGCATTCTTGTTATGATTTTTTGGAGTTTCCCCTGGCCGGCCGCAATATTAAGCCCCGGGAAACAGGTCTTACAATGGTTATTGACAAAGGGCTGGGATATACTGAAACAGAGGAATTGCTGGATCTCGCCTCGGAATATATTGATTTTATTAAATTAGGTTTTGGTACTTCGGCACTTTACTCGGCGCACCTGCTGCGCAGGAAAATTGAACTTGTTAAGGAATATGACGTTCACATTTTTCCCGGGGGTACTTTTTTGGAAATTGCGGTGATGCAGGGAAAACTAAAAGACTACCTGCGCATTACTAAGGAATTGGGGTATACTGCAGTAGAGGTCTCTGACGGGACAATAAATATGAGTCCCAATGTACGGGAAGAGGCTATAAAAAGAGCTCTGGATATGGGGCTGATAGTGCTTTCTGAAGTTGGGAAAAAGGACGAACGGGACCATGTGGAGTTCATGCGTTTTGGCGAGCTGATTGCCAAGGACTTGGAAGACGGGGCTTACAAGGTAATTATCGAAGGGCGGGAGTCAGGGAAAGGGGTTGTGATCTATGACCAGAAAGGAGAAATAAAGCGGGATGAACTTGAGTTTCTCAAAGAGGTCATAGAAGATTATAACGATATTCTCTGGGAGGCGCCCCTGAAGCAGCAGCAGTATGAGCTGATTTTAAATTTTGGCCCTAATGTGAATCTGGGAAATATACAGGCCAGTGAGGTCCTTGCGGTAGAAGCCCTGAGACGGGGCTTGAGGGGGGATACCCTGAGAAGTTGTATCAATAGGGGAGAAGACGGCAAAAGGCTTGGAGGGTGAGAATTGAAACTGGAAATTGTCTTTACGGCAGGTGCTATAAAGGATACGGATGTTAAGGGCAAGGTATTGGTCGCCTTTGATGTTTTCAGAGCCACCTCAACGAT
>LFRM01402509.1_pt1 | contig 24105 bp, 26 predicted proteins | sample 618341 | NCBI WGS metagenome assembly LFRM01 (sample SAMN03654438, study PRJNA283298) | anaerobic digester metagenome | isolation source: pool of bioreactors CSTR01a, CSTR02a, and CSTR03a thermophilic anaerobic... | place: Denmark: Kgs. Lyngby | collected 2014-05-21 | reverse complement strand
ATGTTCCACGTGAAACATAACGTTAAAAACAAACCATAAAGTAAACTTCAATGTTCCACGTGGAACATAAAAACCATAAAATTAGTATATAAATAAAAAATAAAGTTTGCTTTTGTTCTTAAAATGTTATATCATTTACTTGGCACAACATATATAATTGAATTAGGTCAGGATTGGAAAATAGCAGCCTTAAGATTCCCTATATGTGTGTGTCTTTTTTTTGAATAATTAGGAGAGATAATATGGAAGAAAAATATATGGGAAAAGCTTTAGAAGAAGCTAAAAAGTCTTTTAAAAAAGGGGAAGTTCCTGTGGGCGCAATAGTAGTGAAAGAGGGCAAAATAATAGCAAAAGCCCATAATCTAAAAGAAAAGAAGCAAATGGTTACACGTCATGCTGAAATAATAGCAATTGAGAAAGCTTGTAAAAAAATTAAAAATTGGAGATTAGATGAGTGTGTAATGTATATTACACTGGAACCTTGTTTAATGTGTTTCGGTGCAATATTACAGTCAAGGCTTCCTAAAATCGTATATGCCACATCTTCTCAAAAATACGGATATACAAATAATGTTGATCAAATAACTGAAAATAATCACAAACCAATTATTATTAAGGGGATTTGTGAAGAAAAATCTCGAATAATATTAAAAGAATTTTTCAAAGATAAACGGAGTTAACATTTAAATACTTCCATAAAAATGATATAATAAACAGGTGAGGTGGGAAAATGCATCAATCTTTGTACAGAAAATATAGGCCACAAACATTTGATGAGGTGGTTGGTCAAAAAGTTATAATAAGAACCTTAAAAAATGTGATTTTAAAAAATAAAATTAGTCATGCATATCTTTTTTCTGGTCCTAGAGGAACAGGTAAAACCAGTGTTGCTAAAATTATGGCTAAAACAGTAAACTGTGTTGATTTAAAGGACACCAACCCTTGTAATGAGTGTGTCAATTGTACACAAATAAATAAAAAACAAAGCATTGACATCATAGAAATAGATGCAGCGTCAAACAATGGTGTTGATGAAATAAGGGAATTGAAAAGTAAGGTTAATTTAGTACCTTCAACTGGTAAATACAAAATATATATTATAGATGAGGTACATATGTTAACAATAGGTGCCTTTAATGCATTACTAAAAACATTGGAGGAACCACCACCACATATAATTTTTATTTTAGCTACTACCGAACCACATAAAATTCCTGAAACAATTTTATCTAGATGTCAAAAGTTTGATTTTAAAAAAATTGATGATAAAAGTATGAACAATCGTATAAGTTATATATGTAAATCAGAAAAAATTGATATAGAAGATACTGCAAAGGAAGCAATTATTAGGTTTTCTTCTGGAGGAATGAGAGATGCGATTAGCTTATTAGAGCAAGCTAATGTGTATAGTGATACTAAAATAACATTAGATGACATACATGAAATAAATGGTACTTTACCTGAAGAACAATTAAAAAAATTAATTGAAAGTATAATAGATAAGGATCTTATTAAAATATTTAAATTAGTTGAAAAATATGATGAAGATGGTAAAAATTTAATAAAATTAGTGGAAGAAATAGTATTGTTCTTTAAAAACATCATTATATTTAAAAATATAGATGGTTATTCTAACAAAAACATTTCCCGGGAAATATTTATTGATATAATCGATAAAGTATCAACAGAAGAAGTTTTTCAAATAATATCAAAAATAAATAATAGTTTAAATGAAATGAAAAGTTATAATAATCCAAAAATGATTTTTGAACTATTAATGGTTTCAATTGTTTCAAAGGATAATGAACAACTAGTTTCCATTGAAGTTGAAGATTCTGCTAAAAAGGATACACCTAAAACAAATGATAAACCTTTGTCAAAAATAACTGAAAATAATAAAGAAATAAATCAAAAGAAAATTAATAGTCTGAATGATAGTGAAAACATTGTTGAAAATTTAAAACCAGAACAAACAAACGGTAATAGAAAAACAAAAGAGACTGATGAATTAATTAATACTATTAAAGAAATCAGGGTAAATAATGCATTTTCTAAAGCAAGTAGAGCAGTGTTAAATAACCTTCAAAAGAATATAGAAGTATTAACAAAGTATTTATTGGACGAAAATTATGGAAAGGTTGCTTCTTTATTATTAGATTCTGAAATAACCGCTGCTAGCGATACAAATATTGTTTTTGTTTATACAAGCAATAGCATGGTTAAAAATTTTAACAACAATATATTAAAAATAGAGTCATTTATACAAAAAATATTTAATAACAATTATAAGGTTATAGCTTTAAATAAAGAAGAGTGGAGCGACTATCGTAAACAATATAAAAGTAAAACAAAAAAATATGTTTATATTAAAGAAGATGATCAAATAAAACAGTTTTTAGAAGATCAAATAGTTAAAACAACCTCTACTGAAGAAATTCAAAATTTATTTCAAGAAATAATAGAATATAAATAAAGAAAGAAGGAATAAAATGAATATGCAAAATATGATGAAACAAGTGCAAAAAATTCAAAAAGAAATGATGGTAGAAAAAGCAAAAATGGATGAAACAATTTTTACTTCACAATCTTCTATTGTTAGTGTACAAATGAAAGGTACTAAAGAATTAATAAAAATTGAAATAATGTCAGACGAAATTAAAAAAGATGAAATTGAATTGTTAGAAGACATGATTTTAGTAGCTGTTAACGATGTTATCAGTAAGATAGAAAATGAAACTGAAAAAAAATTAGGTAAATATACACAGGGAATGCCAGGTCTCTTCTAATGAATTATCCTACTACAATTAGAAATTTAATAGAATGTTTTAAAAAATTACCTGGAATAGGAGAAAAAACTGCGGAACGTCTAACACTTTCAATAATTAAAATGGATGATGAAGTTATTAATTTGTTTTCAAAGTCTTTAAGTGATATAAAAACAAAACTTAAAAAATGTTCAATATGTAATAATTATTCTGAAACAGAAAAATGTGATATTTGCTTAGATGAAAGTAGAAATTCAAAAGTAATTTGCATTGTTCAAGAACCTAAAAACATAATTATGGTGGAAAAATCAAATGTGTACAATGGACAATATCACGTTATAGACAAGTTGATTTCACCATTAGAAGGTATCAATCCATCTGATTTAAATATTTCGACTCTTGAATCGAGAATTAAACGAGGAAATGTTGAAGAAGTAATAATTGTTTTAAAGCAAAGCATTGAGGGAGAAACGACAACCCTATACATAACTAAATTATTAGAAAAAACAGGAGTGCGAGTAACTAAAATAGCGCAAGGAGTACCTCATGGTGCTGATCTTGATTATCTGGACTATCTTACTTTAGAAAAAGCATTAGAAGATAGGAAAGAAATTTCATAATAAATTATGTACCTCATAAAATATTTTAGGGGGTATATAATGATCAAAAAAATATTTTCACTAATAAAAAAAATAATATATAGTTCTTTTTTAATATATGGTTACAATGTTTTAGCAGCGCCATTAAACTTAATAATACCTATAAATGTGATAACTGTAATTTTAGTGATGGTATTGGGATTTCCAGTTTTATTTTCATTAATAACAATTATTTTACTTATTTTTTAAAGGAGGTATAAATATGCTTAAGAAATATATTGAAGATCAACCGGTTGCTTGCAAAATATTAGAAAGTTCCATAAAAGCAAAAAATATATCTCACGCATACTTATTTATATCCAATCAATACTCTAGAACCTTTGATTTAGCTAAAGACTTTGCTAAAAAGATATTAACCGAGGATATAGTAGATGAAAAAACAAAGCAAAAAATAGTTAATGAAATAGATAATGAAAGTTATAGTGATTTAATTATAGTTGAAACAGAAGGTTTATGGCTCAAAAAAGAAACTATAGGAAATCTTCAAAAAGAATTTAGTAAAAAGTCTGTTATAGGAAACAAGAGAGTATATATAATAAATAATGCGCACAAGCTAAACGTTTCATCCTCTAATTCAATTTTAAAATTTTTAGAAGAACCGGAAAAGGATATTATAGCTATTTTGATAACAAGCAATAAATATCAATTATTAGATACAATTGTTTCGAGATGTGTAAACATTAACTTAAATAAAGATAAAACTAATATAAACCATAGTAAAATATCTACAAAAGAAAAAATTGCAAACAATATTTTCAATAATGAAATTGAAAAACAGGAATTTTTAGATAGTCCTGAAACAGAAAAGTTAATAACTAACGTAATTAATTTTATAACTTTTTATGAAAGTCATCAAAATCAAACAATTTTATATTTAAATAATATATGGCATACAAAAATAAAAGAAAAAAATGAAATAATAATTGCTTTTGATCTGATGGTAATGTTCTATAAAGAATTTTTAAATATTTATGTAGGTAACGCAATTGAAATTTTCAACGAATATGAAGAAAAAATTAAAACAATGTGTAATAATAACACTTTAGATCAATTGTGTAATAAAATAAGTGTAATAATTACTATGAAAGAAAAAATAAAGTATAATGTAAATAGTAAACTATTAATGGACAAGTTAATTTTAAAATTAGGGGGAGAAAATAATGAATAAAGTAGTCGGAGTTAAATTAAAAGAAGGTGGAAAGGTTTATTATTTTTCACCTAATAATATTAATTTAAAGAAGCATTTGACAGTTATTGTTGATACTGAAGTGGGTTTGCAATTTGGTCGAGTAGAAACAGATATAATTGAAAAAACTATAACCACACCAATTAATAATGTTGTTAGAATTGCGTCAAAACAAGATTATGTAAAACACAAGAAAAATTTACACGATTCTAACAACGCAATTAATGTATGCAAGGATTTAATAAAAAAATTAGATTTAGATATGAAAATAATTAGTGCTAATTTCAATTTTGATAGAAGTCAGTTGCAATTTTATTTTTTAGCAGATAAGAGAGTAGATTTTAGAGATTTAGTCAAAGAATTAGCGTCAATATATAAAACGAGAATAGAATTAAGACAAATTGGTGCAAGAGATAAAGCAAAAGAAATCGGTGGTTTAGGACAATGTGGTCGCAGGGTATGTTGTGAAAAATTTATGAATAGTTTAGATAATATAACAATTAACATGGCAAAAAACCAGAACTTATCATTAAATCCGACAAAAATAAATGGTTCTTGTGGACGCTTGTTATGTTGCTTGAAATTTGAAGAAGATAATTACATTGAATGTTCTAAATGCCTTCCAAAAATTGGTTCTAAAATTAAAACTGAAAAAGGGGAAGGAACAGTAATATCAACAGAAGTTTTAATGGGAAAATATAAAGTAAATATTCCAGATGTTGGTATAGTTGAAATGGAAATATCTAAAAATGGATGTCGTTAATTACCTGCTTGGTTATGAAAATTTAAAGATATGCCAAAATTCAAAAATGTTTAATTTTTCACTTGATTCAGTTTTATTACCTAACTTTGTTACAATTAATTTAAAAGTCCAAAACATTTTAGATATTGGTTGTGGAAACGCTCCGATACCATTAATATTAACTACAAAAACAAAAGCACATATAACTGGAGTTGAAATTCAAAAAGATGTTTTCAAATTAGCGGAAAAGTCTGTAAAATGTAATAATCTAAATGATCAAATTACATTAATAAATGATGATATAAATAATTTGTCAAAAAAATGGGAAAGCGAAATGTTTGATATAATTGTTTGTAATCCGCCATTTTTTAAAATAAAAGGTAATTCTCACCTAAATGAAAGTGAATATAAAACAATTGCTAGACATGAAATAACTTTAAATCTTGAAAATTTAATGAGTATATGTAGGAAGTTATTAAAAAATAATGGTGTTGTTTCAATTGTACATCGTCCAGAAAGATTAGTTGAAATAATAGAAATCATGAGAAAAAATAATATAGAACCTAAAAAAATGCAATTAGTATATCCAAAACAAGATGCGTCTGCCAATATTTTGCTAATAGAAGGCAGGAAAAATGGTAAAGAGGGTTTAAAAATATTAGAACCTTTATTTACACATGATGAAAAAGGGGAATATACAAAAACTATAAAAAAATATTTTGAATAGAGGGATAGCGTGTCACAAAAAAGTTATGATAATACACCAACTTTATATTTAATACCTACACCAATTGGTAATTTAGATGATATAACACTTCGCGCTATAAAAACATTAGAGAGCGTTGAAGTTATTTTTGCAGAAGACACAAGAGTAATAAAAAATTTACTAAAACACTTAAATATTAATAAGAAAACAATATCTAATCATAATTTTAATGAATCAAAAAATAACGCTAAACTACTTGAATATTTAAATAATGGTTATAATGTTGGTTTGGTCTCTGATAGAGGTACACCTGTAATTAGTGACCCTGGTTATGGTTTGGTTCAGCTAGCTATAGGGAATAATTATAATGTTGTTGCTCTTCCAGGACCGACAGCCTTAATTCCAGCTTTAATAGTTTCTGGATTGGAACCCTTACCTTTTTTATTTTATGGTTTTTTAAATAGTAAAGAAGGACTTAGAAAAAAGGAGTTAGAAAAACTAAAGTTTTTAGATTTTACAATTGTTTTTTATGAATCCCCGCATCGTATTGTACAAACCTTAAATAATATGTTAGAATTGTTTGGAAATAGAAGAATAAGTATTTCCCGGGAAATAAGTAAAAAGTTCGAAGAAATTTACCGAGGGGATATAAAAACAATAATCAGTTCTGTAGATAATGTAAAAGGAGAATTAGTTATTGTGGTTGAAAAAAATAAAGAAGAAGTCCAATATAATAATTTAAGTATTATTGAACACATAAATCTATATATAAAACAAGGTTTGGGTAGTAAGGACGCAATTAAAAAAGTAGCACAAGAGCGAAAACTAAAGAAAGATACAGTTTATAAAGAGTATCACAATATTTAAGAAGTAGGTGTTTAATGAAATTAATAGTAGGACTAGGAAATCCAGGTAAAGAATTTGAAAAAACTCGTCATAATGCAGGATTTATCATGTTAGATGCATTAGCTAATGCAAACAACGTTAACATAGATAAAAAACAATTTAATGGCATGTATGCGGAATTTTTTTATAATGAACAAAAAATAATTCTTTTAAAACCTTATAAATTCATTAATTTGTCTGGTGAGGTTATAAGGGATTTTGTAAATTATTTTAAAATTAATATAGATGATGTATTAATTATTTGTGATGACTTCAACATTAATGTTGGTAATGTTAAATTAAAATGTACAGGAAGTTATGGAGGCCATAACGGTCTTAGAAACATTGAGATGAACTTAGGAACCAAAAATTATAACAGATTAAAGATTGGTATTTCAAAAAACGATTTATTCGACATTAAAGATTATGTTTTAAGTAAATTTGATGACGACGAATATGAAAAGATAACGGAAATTGCAAATCAAATTCCAATAATTATAAAAGATTATTTGGAACTATCATTTGATTCGCTAATGAATAAATATAATAAGAAACAAAAGTAATGGAGAGGGTATGGAAGAACTTTTTAAAATTGATCATAAAACCGAGTTAATAATAGGGCTAAACAAAGAATTAAAATGTTTATATGCATATAGTAGATTTATTAAAACAGATGAATCTATTGTTTTTTTAGTGAACACATTGTATGAAGCAACCAATATTTATCAAACCTTGTTATCATATACAAGTGATGTATTACTTTTTCCTATGGATGATTTTCTCACAAGTGAAGCACTAGCTGTTAGTCCAGACTTAACAATAACAAGATTGGAAACGATTCAATCTATAATTAAAAACGAAAAAAAGATAGTTATCACAAATTTAATGGGGTATTTAAGATTTTTACCGCCAAAAGAAATGTTTATAGAAAATAAAATAGAAATTGAAACAAATAAAGATTATAAAATGTCTGAAATTTTAATGCTTTGCAATAAAATGGGTTATAAACGTGAAGTAATTGTTAACAAAACTGGTGATTTTGCTGTTCGTGGATTTATTTTTGATATTTTTCCAACAAATGAAAAAAATCCTATTAGATTAGAGTTTTGGGGTGACACAGTTGAATCAATAAGAGTTTTTGATGTTGACACTCAAAAAACTATAAAAAATTTAAATAAAATTCAAATTTATTCAAATACTGAATTTCTAGTTAATGATGACGTAGATGTTACGACTAAAAGTCAAAAAGAACTTTGTAATTATTTAAAACCAGTTAATATAAATGATTATTTTACAAAATGTAAAGTAATTGTTGATAACTATAAAGATATAGAGGTAAGTTATAGATTTTTACTTGAAGAAATGTTTAATTATCAACAGAGTTTAAACCTTAAAAACATTAAATATATGCATGATTTATATGATTTACCTAACAACTTTTTATATTTAAGTGAGTTTGACAATGATCTTAATACTAATAAAAATAAAATAATATATAATTCAAAAGATATAGAACCTTTTGGAAATACTAAAGAATTAATTAACAAACAATTAAATAAATACCTTTCTAGCAAAAAAAAGGTAATTGTTTGTATGTCTAGCAGAGGAAATGTTAATAAGTTAATTGATGAATTAGTAAATAAAAAGTTGATTTTCACTTCATTTGATGAACTTATTGCTGATAAGATAAATATAATAGTTAAAAATATTAACTCTGGTTTTGAACTACCAGAAATTGTTGTCATTAGTGAAAATGAAATTTTTAATAGAAAAAACACAATCCAAAAATATAAATCAAAATTTAAAATAGGTACTAAAATTAATGATTTAACAAAAATCAATATTGGAGATTATATTGTTCATGAAATATATGGTATAGCTAGATATGCTGGAATTAAAAAAATTAAAAAGAATGATTTATACAAAGATTATTTAATGTTGGAGTATTATGGCAATGATAAGCTGTATATACCTATTGAAAAAATGGAAACAGTTAAAAAATATTCTAGTAACAGTGGTATTGTTCCAAAATTAACTAGATTAGGAAGTCCCGAATGGGTAAAAGCCAAATTAAGAGTAAAGCAAAGAGTAGAAGATATTGCACTATCGCTCCTTAAGTTGTATGCCGAGCGCGAATCAATCAAGGGTTTTGCATTTGCCAAAGATAGTACAGAACAATTAGAATTTGAAAAAGAATTTAAATATACCGATACCATAGATCAAATAAAGGTAACAGAAGAAATTAAAGAAGATATGGAAAAATCCATTCCTATGGATCGGCTTTTGTGTGGTGATGTAGGTTTTGGTAAAACAGAGGTTGCTTTTAGGGCAATGTTTAAAGCTGTTTTATCCAGCAAACAAGTTGCCCTCTTATGTCCAACAACAATTTTATCTAGTCAACATTATAATAACGCTATCGAGAGATTTAAGTCTTTTGCGGTTAATATTGTTCTATTAAACAGATTTGTTACGCCTTCAAAAGCAAAACAAATTGTTAATGAAATCAAAGAAGGAAAAGTAGATATTGTAATAGGTACGCATAGAATACTAAGTAACGATATCGTCTTTAAAGATTTAGGATTATTAGTGGTTGATGAAGAACAACGTTTTGGTGTAAAACATAAAGAAAAAACAAAAAAATATAAAACAAATGTTGATGTATTAACGTTGACGGCAACTCCGATTCCCCGAACCTTGCAAATGTCACTTGGTGGAATTCGTAGCTTATCTTTAATTCAAACTCCACCCGTTAACAGATATCCAGTACAAACTTACGTAATGTCATATAATAATCAAATAATTAAAGATGCTGTATATAAGGAAAAATCTAGAAATGGTCAAGTTTTCATTCTATATAATAATATTGAAAATATGCAATTGAAAGAATTAGAAATGAAAAAATTATTACCAGATCTTCATATTACGTCTGCTCATGGCCAAATGTCAAAAAATGAACTAGAAAAAGTTATGATGGATTTTTATAATCACGAGTATGATGTGCTATTATGTACTACAATAATTGAAACTGGAATCGATATTCCGAGAGTAAATACTTTAATAATTATTGATGCTGATTGTTTTGGATTATCGCAATTATATCAAATAAGAGGTAGAGTAGGACGCAGTAATAAAATAGCGTATTGCTATTTAATGTATGACGAGGGAAAAATATTATCTGAAATAGCAACTAAAAGGTTAAAGGTAATAAAAGAATTTACAGAATTAGGAAGTGGTTTTTCAATCGCAATGCGTGATTTATCAATTCGTGGTGCTGGTGATATTTTAGGTAGCGAACAGGCTGGTTTTGTTGATACTGTTGGAATTGAAATGTTTTTAAACATGTTGAATAACGAAATTAAAAAGTTAAGAGGAGAAAAAGTTGAAGAGGTAACAGAACTTGAAACTCAACCCTTGATTGAAGTTGATACTTCTATAAGAGATGAGTATGTCCAAGAAGAAGAACTAAAGATTGAAATTCACTCTAAAATTAATTCAATTGATTCATACGTAAAATTATGTGAAGTAAAAGAAGAAATAGAGGACAGATTTGGGCCAATAGATAAAAACCTTTTAATTTACATGCATGAGGAATGGTTTGAAAAATTAGCGCAAAGCCTTAATATTACTAAAGTTAAACAAACTAAGAATTTTATAGAAATAGAACTTCCAGAAAAACTAACAAATGAATTAAGTGTTCAAAAACTATTTGTTGATGTTAGTAACATTTCGAGAATGTTTCGTTTTGGAACAAAAAGAAAAAAATTATTAATAATATTAGACACTTTAAAATTAGACAAACATTTTATATATTATTTAATTGAATTATTACAATTAATAGAAAAAGATTATGTAAAAAAACAACATTAATCTTTTTTTCTAATACATTTATAATTCATAATAAGTATAAAAAAACCATAAATAGACAAAATATTATGTAGAGAGTGAGGTAAAAATGAAAAGTGTAGGCATTATAAGAAGAATAGATGAAATGGGACGCATTGTTATTCCCAAGGAAATTAGAAAAAATTTAAGAATAAATAGTAATGATAATATCGAAATATATATGGAAGGCGAAGATAAGATCGTATTAAAAAAGCATTCATTGCTTAAAAAAATAGATGATTTCGCACAAAAATTCGTTGATTCTATGCATAGTTTTATTAAATATAATATTATTATAACCGACACCAAAGATATTATAGCGGCAGCAGGACCAAATAAAAAGAAATACTTAAACCAACCTATAAGTGAAAAATTAGAAAATGCTATAGAAAGGCGCGAAAACATATTAGAAAAATATAATAAAGAATATGAACTAATAAAGAATGAAAAAGAAAATGGAACATATGCAATTAGTACAATAATTGCTAATGGCGATGCAGTAGGTTTAGTAATAATTTTTTCAAATAATGAAGAAATAAACAAAACTGATGAAAAGATTGTAAAAATAGCGTCACAATTTTTTGGTAAATATCTTGAACAATAATTATTAGTATGGTATAATAGCAATACTAATTAATTAAAGATTGTGAAGGAAAGAAAAATATTAATGTTTTTACAGAGACTTTGTGTATGGTGTAAGCAAAGAAGGCATAATATTCTAAATGGTTCCGGAATTGTTTAATCGATATGTAGGTTAAGCCGTACCCATGCGTTAAATGTTTGAGTGTATAAGATAATTATAAATTAAGGTGGTACCGCGTCATCACGTCCTTAAATGGATGTGATTTTTTTATGGAGGTAAAAATGAAGAGAAAGTTTGAAAAAATAAGTTTTGACCAATTCAAAAAGGATGTATCTGATAATAAAGAATTATATGAAGAATATAATTTACCAGTAAGAAAAACAAAAACAAGTGCTGGCTATGACTTTTTTGCAATCGAAGACATTATGCTTAAACCTGGGGAAAGAAAAAAAATTCCAACCGGCGTTAAAGTTTCAATGCAAAAAGACGAATTTTTAATGATAGTAGTTAGAAGCAGTTTAGGGTTTAAGTATAATGTTCGACTTTGTAATCAAGTTGGTATATTAGATAGTGATTATTATAATAATAAAGGTAATGAAGGCCATGTTTTTATGAAACTACAGAATCACGGGGAGGAAGAGTTTTCAGTGGAAAAAGGTGACTCATACGTTCAAGGAATATTTATGAAATATTTAGTGGTTGACGATGAAGAGAAAATAATTAATGAAAGGGCTGGTGGCTTTGGTAGCACTAGTTAGGTGGGAAAATGAATAAAACCTTTAATATATATACAGCAATAGCGTATACTTCCGGAAAGCCTCATATCGGTAATACTTATGAAGTTGTTTTTGCTGATGCAATAGCACGTTATAAACGTATGTTAGGATATGATGTATATTTTCAAACAGGAACAGATGAACATGGACAAAAAATATCAGAAAAAGCCTTGTTGAAAAACAAAAGCAATCAAGAGTTTGTAGATGAAGTATCACTAGAAGTAAGAAGAATATGGGATGTAATGAATACAGATTATAGTAAATTCGTTAGAACAACGAACCCTTTACATAAAGCTAAAGTTTCCAAGATTTTCGAAAAATTATATAATCAAGGTGATATATATAAGGACTTTTATGAAGGATTATATTGTACGCCTTGTGAATCATTTTTTACAGAATCTCAATTAATTGATGGTAAATGTCCTGATTGTGGTCGTGGTGTTGCACCTATGAAAGAAGAAGCTTATTTTTTCAAATTAAGTAATTATTCAGAGAGATTAGAACAATATATAAACAACAATCCAGACTTCTTAAAACCTTTAAGCCGTAAAAATGAAATAGTAAATAACTTTTTAAAACCCGGTCTTCAAGATCTTTGTGTAACAAGGACATCATTTGACTGGGGTGTTACTGTTGAGTTTGATAAAAAGCATATTGTATATGTCTGGATAGATGCTTTAAGTAACTATATTACTTTTTCGGGATATGATCCGGATGGAAATCATGAACCAAGTTTTTCTGATTTATGGCCTGCAGATGTACATATTATTGGAAAAGATATTTTTAGATTTCATGCTATCTACTGGCCAATAATGTTAATGGCATTAGATTTACCATTACCAAAACAAATACTAGGTCATCCTTGGCTTTTATCTGGTGAGGAGAAAATGAGTAAATCAAAAGGCAATATTATTTATGCAGATGATTTAGTTAATCTATTTGATGTAGATTCAGTAAGACACTATATGTTAAGTCAAATGCCATATGCAAATGATGGAATATTTACTTATGGTCTTTTAATTGACAAAATAAATACTGATTTAGTTAATAATTTAGGAAATTTATTAAATAGAACACTAGGGATGTCACACAAATACTTTGATGGAATCGTTCCTAACCCTCGTTCATTAGAAGAAATAGATAATTCATTAATAAAGTGCGTAAATAAAACACAAACTCTAATTAATAGTAAAATGAACGAATATAAGGTTTCTGATGCTATTAATTTGGTGTTTGATATATTTAGTAAAATTAATAAATATATTGATGATACAATGCCTTGGAGTTTAGCTAAAGATGATATAAATAGGGATCGTTTAGCAACGGTAATATATAATCTTTTAGAGTCAATTAGAGTTGGGGCTGTTTTACTACAACCTTTTTTACCGGAAACTGCTGATAAAATCTTTTATCAATTAAATACAAAAAATAAAGATTATAATTCAAATTTAGATTTTAAAGGTCTGGAAGTAGGATTAAAGTTAAATAATCCTGAGCCATTATTTTTAAGAATGGATAAAAACGAAAAGTTAGAAGAAATTGAAAATTACATGAAAGATAAAAAATAGTGTAAAGTGTTGTAAATTGTCTAATAAAATAGATTGAAAAACTTTGTAATTACTATTTTGATGTGTTATATTGGATTTGTTGGTAATATAGGAGAAAGGAAAAGATGAATACTAGGGTGAATAAGAAATTTAGCAGTGTAGCAGTTTGTTTAATTGTTATATTACTACTCAACTTAGGAAGTATCCTTCTCGAATTTAATATAGTAAACTTTATATATTTTGTGTTTATAATCTATGTGTATAAAAAATATAAATATATAAATAATAAAATTGAATAAAAATTATATCATTTTTTGATATAATTTTATTGTGTGAGGTGATTTGATGATTATTGATACCCATAGTCATGTATTCAGTGCTTATTATAAAGATATTGATTTAATCATTAATAAAATGAAAAACAATATAATAGTAGTGAGTGGGACAAATGTAGAGACTAATAAAGAAGTAATTGACTTGTGTAATAATTATAGTAATGTATTTGGGACTCTTGGATTTCATCCAACTGAATTGACTGATTTTAATGAAAATGATCTAATGTTCATAGAAGAAAACATTAATAATCCTAAAATTATAGGAATCGGTGAAATAGGACTTGATTATCATTGGAAAGAAATTGATAGGGAACTTCAAATAAAAACATTTGAAAAACAACTAGAAATGGCTTTAAAGTACAATAAGACAGCAGTGGTACATAGTCGTGACGCCATGACAGATACATATAATATATTAAATCAAGATAAATATAAAAATATTAAGGTTATATTACATTGTTATAGTTATGACTTGAATATGGCTAAAAAATTTACGGAATTAGGATTTATGTTGGGAATTAATGGAATAATAACATTTAAAAAATCTCAAATCTTACAAGAAGTTGTTAAAAATATTGATTTAGCTTATTTATTACTTGAAACAGATAGTCCTTATTTAGCTCCTGAACCCCTCCGTGGCCAAGTAAATGAGCCAATAAATGTTAAACTAGTAGCTGAAAAATTAGCACAAATAAAAAATATTAATATCGAAAAAGTATGTGAAGTTACCACTAATAATGCTATTCGTCAATTTGACTTAAACCTTGATTTATGATAATATTTTATTGTTAGATTTATTATGAGGTGAAATTATGAATTCATATTTACTACAGTTAGTAGGTAAGTGGATTAGTTTATTAATAGTATCTATGTCGTCTATTTTTGGTGTATACAATTTAAATGATATAGAGGTTTCAAATGCTAACACTAATTCAAACAAAAGTTTGAATATTACGCATACAATTGTTGAATATGAAACAATTGTTAAAAAAACGTCCTCGCTTCCTTTAAACGCTAAAAAAGTTGTTATTGAAGGACAAAATGGACTTGTTTATGAAAATAAAGAAACAGAATCAATTGAAGTTATCAAGGAGGTTATTAACGAAGTAATCGAACTTGGAACAGGACCTAGCAGTCAATATAAGGGTAGATTAACAGCTTACGGTGCAGACTGTGCTGGATGTAGCGGAACTGTTGCTTATCGAACCAAGGAAAATAAATATCATAATCTTTTAAGAGATGGTGTTATCTATAATGATGAAGATTATGGTGAAATAAGAATCTTAGCGGCACCAAAAGATGTATTTAAACGCGGAACAATAATAGAAATAACGCGGGAATCAGCTGCTCCGTTTATTGGGGTTGTCTTAGATACTGGTGGCGCATTAAATAGTGCTTGGAATAACGATCAAAGAATTGTCATTGATTTAGCGTTTGCAACTGAAAAAGACCCAGCAGTTTTTAAAACTACAAGCAATAACGTGAAATATAACGTTTTACGTTGGGGTTGGTAAGAAGACGGTAAGTCTTCTTTTTTATTAAAGAAGGAGGAAAGGAATGGACTATTCACCAAGAAAAATTAAAGAATTACTAGAACAAAACAATTTTATTTTCAAGAAAGAATATGGCCAGAATTTTATAATTGATAAAAACATAATTAATGCAATTATTAATAAAAGTGATATCGATAAAGAAACTTTAGTTATTGAAATTGGTCCGGGGATAGGAGCTTTAACATACGAATTAGCTAAAAGTGCTAAAAACGTGTTATGTTACGAGATAGACACAAACTTAAAAACAATATTAAATGATATTTTAGAAAAACATGATAATGTTAAAATTATATATGAGGATTTTTTAAAGTGTGATGTTTTAACAGATATAAATGAATATAAATACGATAAAGTTTATGTGGTTGCTAATTTACCGTATTATATAACAACTCCAATAATTATTAAATTAATTGAGGATAATATTAATATAGATAAAATTGTAGTTATGGTTCAAAAAGAAGTTGGAGATCGTTTTAGTGCAAAACCAAAAACGAAGGATTACGGATCCTTATCGGTTTTCATTAATTATTTTTATAATGTTAAAAAGATTATTGACGTTAGCAAAAATGTATTTATTCCTAAACCAAGAGTTGATAGTATTGTGGTTGAATTTAATAAAAAGGAAAATAAGTTACCGCTTAAAAATGGCGATTTATTTTTCAAATTAATTAGAGATAGTTTCCGCCAAAAGAGGAAAACTATTAAAAACAATTTAAATGAATATGATATAGTTAAAGTTGAGGAAATTCTAATTAAACACGATTTAAATTTATTATCTCGTGCTGAACAAATCCCTGTAGAAGTTTTTGTTGAAATGGCTAATTATTTAGCTGAAACCACGAATGGGTACAAAGGACACAATGGGTAAGATTACCTTAACAAACAACAAATGGGATAATATATTACAAAAAGAATATAAATTAGAATATTTTCAACAATTACTTAATTTTTTAAACGAAGAATACAAACAAAAAACTATATTTCCTGAGTTTAACAATATTTTTAAATCATTAATTTTTACTGATTATGACGATGTAAAAGTATTAATATTAGGACAAGATCCATATCATGGAATTCATCAAGCCCATGGCTTAGCTTTTTCTGTGTATAACGATCAAAAAAGACCACCTTCATTAAGAAATATTTTTAAAGAATTAAAAACGGATTTAGATATTGATCGCATCGATAATGATTTAAGCGACTGGGCTAGCCAAGGAGTTTTATTATTAAATTCAATTTTAACTGTGGAAAAGGATGCACCCCTTTCGCATAAAGACATTGGCTGGGAACAATTTACTGATAGTATTATTAATTCCCTTAATAAGTCCAATAAACCGATTATTTTTGTTTTGTGGGGAAATTACGCAAAGGGGAAGAAAGTTTTAATAAATAATGAAAAACACATAATAATCGAAGCAGCTCATCCTTCGCCTTTATCGGCAAGCCGTGGTTTTTTTGGAACTAGACCATTTTCTAAGATAAATACACATCTTCAAAAAAAGGGGGATGTTCCTATAAAGTGGTAATTTTACTTGCTATCATTTCTTAAATATAATAAAATTAAGATAGAGGTGTTATAATGGAAAATGCATATAATTATTTAATGGAACAAGTAGGAATAAAATATGGGGATGCAGTTGTTGTTGGTGTTTCTGGTGGCCCTGATTCCATGGCTCTTTTACATCTTTTAAGCAAAATAAAAAAAAGTTTAGATATTCAAGTAATATGTGCTCATGTTCATCATAATGTTCGTAAAGAAAGTGATGAAGAAAAGAATTTCGTGGAGCGCTTTTGTGCTACTAATGACATTATTTTTGAATGGCATAAAATTGAAGATTATGGAGATGATAATTTTCATAATGAAGCTAGAAGCATTAGATATAACTATTTTTCAAAAATTATTAAAAAATATAAAGCTAAATATCTTTTTACTGCACATCATGGAGACGATTTAATCGAAACAATTTTAATGCGTATAGTTAGAGGCTCAACTTTACGTGGTTATAGCGGTTTTTCAAAGGTAGTTGATATGAAAGACTACATTATTATTAGACCACTTATTAACGTCACTAAAGATGAAATTTATAAATACAATAAAAAGAATAATATAACTTATATGACAGATAATTCTAATACAAAAGATGTGTATACGCGTAATAGATTTCGCAAATACATTGTGCCTGCTTTTAAAAAAGAAGAAGAAAGGGTTCATGAAAAATTTTACAAATTTAGTAAAACTTTATTAGAATATAATGAATATATAGACAAAGAAGTTCGTAGAAAACTAAAAAAAATATATCCACAAAATGTTTTAAATATAGAAGAATTTAATAAAGAAGAAAAAGTCATAAAAATGAAAATAATTTATTATATTTTGGAACAAATATATCAAGATGACTTAATGCTAATTACTGATCAACACGCTAAATTAGTATATAATTTGATTAATTCAAAGCGTGCAAACGTAAAAATTTATTTACCAAATAATGTTAGGGCTATTAAATCGTATGATACTTTTGTTGTAGTTCAAAATGAGAATGTTGGTAAGGAATATGAAATTGAATTAATTAATTATATGAATTTACCAAATGGTCACAATATAGAAGTTATAAAAACATCAAAGTTTGATAATAATTTTTATTGCCGTTTGGATACATCTGAAGTAACCATGCCATTACATGTTCGTACGAGACGTAATGGTGATAAAATGCAAGTTAAAGGCTTGTTAGGGCGTAAAAAGATTAATGATATTTTTACAAACGAAAAAATACCAGCAGAGGAAAGAAATACATGGCCTGTTGTAGTTGATTCAGCAGGTGTTATAGTTTGGTTGCCGGGTTTAAAAAAATCAAAATTCGATAAGTCAAAAACTGAAAAGTATGATATAATACTAAAATACTATTAAGGAAGGAGAATACAATGAATAAAAAAACAATAAAAAAAGGACTTTACCCGTATTTAATATTATTTTTAATAATGATAACAATTATGTATCTGTTAGGGAATGCTAATGTTGATGTACATAAATTAACGTATGATACATTTATGGGTCATGTTAACAATGGGGATGTTGCAGAAATTGCAATTATACCTAGAAGTAGGGCTAATATTTATGAAATAAAAGGAACCTTAAAAGATTACGAGGAAAATGAAAGTTTTACCTTAAAAGTACCTTTATCAAACGAAGTGGTTTCTAAAATCTTCAATGCTGAAGAAAAGTATGACTTTAAAGTTGATACTCATGCAGACCCTGAATCAGGGACATTTTTACTATTTCTAGTGAATGTCTTACCGATGATATTATTACTTGGATTTGCATTTATGTTTATTAAAAAACAAGTTGGAAACGCTGGTAATTCAATGGATTTTGGAAAGAGTCGAGCAAAATTAAATCCTGACTCAAATAAAATTACATTTAATGAAGTAGCAGGTTTAACTGAAGAAAAAGAAGAAGTATCAGAATTAATTGATTTCTTAAAGAATCCAAAAAAATTCCAAAGATTAGGTGCTAGAATACCAAAAGGTGTACTATTAGTTGGTCCTCCTGGAACAGGGAAGACATTATTAGCGAGAGCTGTTGCTGGAGAGGCAAGCGTGCCATTTTATTATATAAGTGGTTCAGATTTCGTAGAACTATTTGTTGGTGTTGGTGCAAGTAGAGTTAGAGACATGTTTAAACAAGCTAAACATAACGCACCTTGTTTAATATTTATTGATGAAATAGATGCTGTAGGTCGTCAAAGAGGTGCAGGTTTAGGCGGAGGTCACGATGAAAGGGAACAAACCCTAAATCAGTTACTTACAGAGATGGATGGTTTCGGCGCTAATGAGGGAATTATTATTATTGCCGCAACAAACAGGCCAGACGTATTAGACCCAGCTTTACTAAGACCAGGACGTTTTGACCGTCAAATTACAGTTAATTTACCAGATGCAAAAGGTCGAGAAGAAATATTGGGAGTTCACGCTAAAGATAAAATTTTTGCAAAAGGTGTACAACTTTCTAATGTTGCAAAAAGAACAGTAGGTTTTAGTGGTGCAGACCTTGAAAATTTATTAAATGAAGCTGCACTATTAGCTGTTCGTCGTGATAAGGAATCTATAACAATGGAAGAAATTGATGAAGCTCACGATCGGGTTATAATGGGGCCTGCTAAGAAATCAAAAAAATATACAGAAAAAGAAAAAAAATTAGTTGCATATCATGAAGCGGGTCATGTGGTTTTAGGACTTAAGTTAAATGATGCTAATATTGTTCAAAAAGTAACGATTATTCCAAGAAGTTATGCTGGAGGGTATGCTTTGATGCTACCTAAAGAAGAAAGGTATACTGCTACTAAAACAGAATTACTTGAGAGAATTGCAGGTTTACTTGGAGGAAGACTTTCAGAAGAAATCGTATTTAATGAAATAACAACAGGAGCACATAATGATTTTGAGCAAGCTACTAAAATTGCACGTGCGATGGTTACGGAGTATGGTATGAGTAGTTTAGGACCGGTTCAATTTGAACATCAAGAATCAAGTGTCTTTTTAGGACGCGATTATAATAAGAGTCGTAATTTTTCAAGCCAAGTAGCTTTTCAAATAGATGAAGAAATAAGAAAAATAATTGGTGAACAATATGAAGTTGGTAAAGCTATAATTAAAGAAAATATTGATTTACTTGAGTTAATCGCTGAAACCTTAATTGACCGCGAAACATTAACAAGAGAACAAATTGAATATTTAGTAGAAGAAGGTAAAATGCCCGATGAAATAGAAAATGATGAAGATAATTTAGAAAATTTAACTGTTGCTGAATTAAAAGAAAAAGCAAAAGAACAAAATATATCAGGTTATAGCAAATTAAATAAACAAGAATTAATTAAAAAATTAAATGATTGTGAACAATAACATTCTATTTAAAGGTCAAAAAACAATTTTGACCTTTTTTAATTAACAAATAGTATTTTATTAGATAAAAAGTCAAATAATAATTGCAAATACTTATTTATTTGATATAATAAGTATGAAGAATAAAAGGAGGAATAAAATGGAAAGTGTAAATTTAGTTAATGAAAATAATGAATTGATGAATGCTAGAGTTGTTCGTTACTTTGAATTAAATAATAAAAACTACTTGATCTATTCATTAAATGAAGTTGATGAACAAAATTATGTAATACTTTATGCAGTGAAAGTAGCAAATGAAAATGGTTTATTAGTTAGTTCTCCAATCGATGATGAAAATGATTGGATGGTTATAAAAGAATTAATTAAAGTTATAGTTAGAGGAAATAAGGATGGTATTGCTGATGTTGCAGACCTTGATTATAAAAAATTAGAAGCGTTATCTGTAAAAGAAAGTCGTATTTTTAAAATATCTAATCAATTAGTTGAGTTGTTAGCAGCTAATAAGAAAACTTTTGAAGAACCAGAAGTTAATTTAGAACCATTTACAATTGGACAAGTTCAAGCCCCTGAAGTTAATTTAGAACCAGAAATAGCGCCAGCTCCAGTTGTTGAGCAAGAAAAAGAAGAACCTCAACCAAATGCTGAAGTTGATTACTACAAAAATTTATATGAACAAGAAAAAGCTAAAAATGAAGAATTAAATAATAAATTAAATGAAATTAAAAAACTTTTAGGCTAAATAAAAATAGAATTGTTAATCAATTCTATTTTTGTGTGCTATTTTACTTGCTGCAGATGATGCAATTGCACAGATAATGTCATCCAAGAAGGTGTGACATTCTTTTTTTTCTTTCCCAAGTCGATCTAATTTACCAATAATTCCGGGTTTTATTTTATCCAAATAACCAAAATTAGTGGCTGCAATAGATCCGTATACATTTACAATGCTAAGTGGTAAAATTTCATCAATACCATATAATGAGTTATCAAATTTAATAATACTATTTATGGGCTCGCTAAATAAATCTTTTTCAACAGCTTCATCAATTGAAATTCCTGTTAAAATAGCATGTGATACCTCCCTTTTTTCAATAACGCTTTCGACTGCATCTATGCATTCTTCAATAGTTATTCCATCTATATAGTTTTGTTGTAAGCTAAAAACAATTTCAGCGATTTCGATAATTTCGACTCCGCGTTTTTTTAATTGTTGAATAGCAGGTTCTTTTAAGTTCATTATTTTAACCTCCAATCATAAAATAATAAAGAAATCATAAAATTAGGTGAGGTGAATATATGAAAAATATAATCAACTATTTTTACAACCTTCAACCAGACAATATTCACCAACATGAAAGGCAATTAAAATTTAATGTTAATAACAATAGTTATATTTTTTTACCTTGTTATCGATCTGAAAATGAGGTAAAAAGTCTACAATTATTAGCACAAACCTTGTTATCTAAAGGCATATATTGTCACCAGTTTGTTCAAAATGTTAACTCAACAATAATTACTATTGTAAACAATGTTCCATATGTACTGTTTTTAGTGTATATTGATAAAAGCAGCCCTGTAAGTTTTGATGATGTAATGTGGTTCACAAACATCAATTTTATGCCAAAGGAAGATATTTTAAGAAAAGACAACTGGTATTCGTTATGGACTGAAAAAATTGATTATATTGAATATCAAGTTAGCCAATTCGGAAAAACATATCCATTATTACGCGAAAGTTTTAGTTATTTTGTCGGAATGTCAGAAACGAGTATAAGTTTATTAAAAAATAGCAATATTAATAATGAAAAAACATTGTCTCTTTCGCATGGAAGAGTAAAAAAAGATACCAATCTTTTTGATTTGTATAATCCACTAAACTATATTATTGACAATAAAGTTAGAAATGTTTGTGAATATTTTAAAGATTGCTTTTTTAAGGATATTGATTTAACGGAAGAATTATTTAATTATATATCTAATAATAGTTTCACAACTAACGATTATGTGTTATTATACGCAAGAATGCTTTTCCCTACCTTTTATTTTGATCTTTTCGAATTGATTATTCATGAAAATATAGGTGAAAAGAGAATTCTTACTATAATTCATAAAGTAAACGAGTACGAGTTGTTTTTGAAGAAGTTGTATAACTACTTAAAACAATTTGTTGAACTTCCTAATATTGAATGGTTAAATAAGTAATGTTTATTCAACATTTATAACTTCTGTAATTTCTGGGATTTCATTTTTAATTGAAGTTTCTATTACGTCTTTTAGAGTAAGATTCATCATTGGACATCCTGAACACGCCCCTAATAAACTAATATAAACAACATTGTTTTCTAGTTTTATAAATTTTACATCTCCGCCGTCACTAATTAAAAAAGGTCTTAATTTTTCAATTATTTCAATGATTTGATTTTCAACTTTGTTCATTTAGCACCTCCTAACTAATTATATATTATTCCTTAAACATAGTAAATAGTTTCTCAATTAATTAACATTTATGCTATAATATTTCTAGAGGTGTAACAATGACAAAATATAGGAAAGGAAAAATAGTAAAAGGTTCGGTAACAGGAATTGAATCATATGGAATTTTTGTATCGTTAGATGAATTTTACAGCGGATTAATACATATTTCTGAAATATCACACAATTATGTAAAAAACATTGCAGATTATGTAAATGTTGGTGATATAATATATGTTGAAATTTTAGATGTAGATGAAAAATTATCACAGTTAAAACTTAGTGTTAAAAATGTTAATTACAAAAAAAATGTAAAGCATAAAAAAATGAAAATCAAGGAAACAAACTCAGGATTTAAATCTCTGGAAGCAAAACTTCCAAAATGGATAGAGGAAAATATAAAAAAACGATAAATGTTGTTGACAAACAAATCTATAAATGATATATTAAATTACGTCCAGAGGTTTTGGGCGATTAGCTCAGTTGGTTAGAGCACCTGCCTTACAAGCAGGGGGTCGTAGGTTCGAGNNTAGCGAAGTGGTCAAACGCGGCAGACTGTAAATCTGTTCCTTCGGGTTCGATGGTTCAAATCCATCTCTCTCCACCATTTTAAATTTTACCTTGCCTCGTAGCCAAGTGGTAAGGCACCACACTTTGACTGTGGCATGCGCTAGTTCGAATCTAGCCGAGGCAGCCATTTTATGTCCCGTTAGCTCAGTTGGTAGAGCATTTGACTTTTAATCAAAGGGTCACAAGTTCGAATCTTGTACGGGACACCATCGTTTTGCCTGAGTGGCGGAATAGGTAGACGCACAGGACTTAAAATCCTGCGAGACTCAACTCTCGTGCCGGTTCAATTCCGGCCTTAGGCACCAATTAAATTTTTTTATGAATTTAAAATTATGGAGAAATACCCAAGTCTGGTTGAAGGGACCGGTCTTGAAAACCGGCAGGTCGGAAACGGCGCGGGGGTTCGAATCCCTCTTTCTCCGCCATTTTAAATTTAAAACATCGCGGAGTGGAGCAGTTTGGTAGCTCGTCGGGCTCATAACCCGAAGGTCGTTGGTTCAAATCCAACCTCCGCAACCATGGTCCCGTAGTGTAGCGGTTAACATGTC
>LFRM01242085.1_pt1 | contig 24107 bp, 18 predicted proteins | sample 618341 | NCBI WGS metagenome assembly LFRM01 (sample SAMN03654438, study PRJNA283298) | anaerobic digester metagenome | isolation source: pool of bioreactors CSTR01a, CSTR02a, and CSTR03a thermophilic anaerobic... | place: Denmark: Kgs. Lyngby | collected 2014-05-21 | reverse complement strand
TGTGGGAAATACTGTTCATTCTTATTTGCGTAAATTTGTTGATTATATTTTACCGGTTACACATGGCCACTTTCTGTTTTTATTACTGCTCCGTGCGAGGTTTCAATTCCTTATAGGTAGTCTAAAAACGAAAATCCGGAAAGCCGAACAACAAAGGAATTCATGTTTCAATTCCTTATAGGTAGTCTAAAAACTCTGTCAACACCTTTTTGAAGATTTTTTTTCAATTTGTTTCAATTCCTTATAGGTAGTCTAAAAACACAGATGAACATGTCCTTGGTACAGGTAGAAAATGGGTTTCAATTCCTTATAGGTAGTCTAAAAACTAAATTACGACAGCGTATGGAGAAAGAACAAAGGATGTTTCAATTCCTTATAGGTAGTCTAAAAACAAGAATATGTTGCGAAAATGGTTGAGGTTTTCCGAGTTTCAATTCCTTATAGGTAGTCTAAAAACTGGGGCCGATTTGCTCGGCCAGACAGAGAATGAAAATGTTTCAATTCCTTATAGGTAGTCTAAAAACCCGTTTAATGCTTATAAGATAAGGCTTTCTGTTTTTTGTCGGTATTAGGGAAAAGTCAGATTATAAAAATGGAAAAAATCACTGATCCCTGATTTATATACTTTTGAGAGAATTTTAAGTTTGTCGTCGATCTCCAGGGATTTTTGCACTATTGGAGGTCGACGACAATTTTACCAGCTGCTTCTACAATGCTATTTCTACAAAATTTTTGTAATACCTGTTTATATTATCCAAATGGAGCAATCAATTTTAAATAATTACCTCAGTTCCCCCTTTTTCGATACCAATTATTTCCCGCGAGGTATACTTTGTGGTTCGCATTTGATAAATAATTGCCGAATCTTCTTCAAGATTCATTACCGAAGATAATTCCTTTTTTAGTTTCATAAGGTTGGCTCCGGTTATATTTCCCTCTAATACTGAGTTTTGTACCCAGTTTAGATATTTGCGGGCGATTTTTAATACTTTAGCCACCCTTTCTTGTTTTACATCATAAACCAAAATAACAAACATGCTTTTTCTCTCCCATTACCACTGAGCAATGAAAGGTTCATAATCACTCTCGCCCATGAGATGTTTTTCTAGTTTATATAACTCTAACCGCAATAACCTCCGGTATGATACCTTTCTGTTTGTACTGCGATGTTTAATGGTTGCTTTCAACCTTTTCTCCAGCTCCTCTACAAACTTTTTCTTCCCCTTTTCTTTTAATAGTACGCCTCCCATGTCCCTTTCAAAATCAGCCTTAGACAACATACGCTTCCCAATCAAGGTGAAAATTAGACGATCAATAATGATCGGCTTAAAAATTTCTGCCACATCAAGGTTTAGACTAAAGCGTCTAAAATTGGTTGCGTGCAGGAAGCCGATGCGGGGGTCGAGGTGAGTGCGGTAAATTTCGCTAAGGATAAACGTATATAAAATGGAGTTCCCAAAGCTGATCAAGCAATTCAAATAGTTTTTCGGTGGTCTCCTGGAACGTTCCTGAAAGATAAAATCCGGATCAGCTAAAATTTCTTCAAATGCTTTGTAGTAATAGTTACGTATATTGCCTTCTATAGCCATGAGCTCGGAAGTATTCTTACAAGCATCTAAAGACAGTTCTAATTCCTCTATTGCATCTAAACTATTTTGCATATTTTTACCCCGGTTTTGATAGTATCGAAGGACTTTCTTAATATTTGCCACTGCACCAGCTGTAAATTGCCTAGCAATAACCATTCTTTTGCTGTTATCAAGATAATGCTTGGCTTGACGTAAAATCATATAGCCGGAATTGTAATGCTCCCTAGGGTAAAAGGTCCCCATATAATAACCATAATAGTTGAAATAGTGGATTAAGATTTCTTTCTGGGAAGCAAATTCTAAAAACCGTTTGTTTAGGTCAACTTCTCCGAATAAAAATAATTCATGTATGTCCTCAACGGGCAGATATTTTTTACCTTCGGGTGAGTTGAAACATATGGTGTTATCCTTCCTCTGAAGTGCACCATCAGAAAAAATGTAAATTGTTTTTCTCAATCCGCATCTCTCCTATGCCCAACAAAAATCCCCATACGCACAATTCCGACAATACCTTCCTTTAACCGGCCGGGGCGGCGACTCTAAATAGGTAATGCGTAATATATCTGATTTTGCTTTCTCAATTTCTTTTTCTAATTCATGGTATAAAAGTACACTTAAACGCTTCTTTTCTTCAGGGAACAAAAGTTCACCCTGTGCTTCTATGCCTAATTCTTTTAGCTCATAAAGATAAAGGGCAAGTTGCATTGTTGCACTCTTCTGATATCTTGAAGACTTTTTTACTTCGCCAACTATCAATTGGCCATCTCGCTTTCTGATCAAATCGAATTTAAGATGTCCTACCGTAACCTCTTTTTTGTCCCTGGCGTAAGCTGTTTCTTGCAAGAACCTACCTAGCTCCAGATTTGTATGGTCCTTTTCTGGAACTATTTGGCGCGCCATTAACCAAACCTGACGATGGCAAATGTAATAATACCACATAAGCGTCCCTGTAACTCTAATTTCATTATTCTCCATATAAATTCTCCTCTGGATCGAGAAACAGGATTATAATAGCAAACATCGATTCTAAAGTATTGCTGGTGACTCTTGATCCTCTGTTTCGGGCGGTAAAAATCCCAGTACCGGACTGTATAAACCACCTTCTTTTTTGACGGCTTCTTTCCTTAAAAGCCATGCTCGACCACCCAAAATGGGTCGAAAGATTGGTTCGTCATCATCTGTAAAAATATCGGCACAAAAAGAGCGACAAGCACTCACCATACTTTTTGGTATTTCAATGGCATACTGCATTATTCTTTGAATAAGTTGTTTTTGTTCATCCCTATCTTCTAAAGTCCATTCTGTTTCTTCAAGTTTGTTTAACATAGGCAATAGCTTTGCATTTTCTTCTACAAAAACAGTAATATAGTTTGTTTCCTCGTCTTCGTCATCAAATAGTTTTGTATACTCTCCCCATTGGCCCTGGGCTAACCGTTCAAAAACCGGTATATCGGCCAATCCTTCAAGGATTTTTTTATAATACGTATCCACAATCGTACCAACGTCTTGTTCCGAAAAAGTAGGTTGATTAATGAACGCCTCTTTTGTTTTATCAATCAAAATTTCATCATATATATTCCGCCATGTAGAGAGTCCCCTATTATCAGTAAGTTCAGCAATTAATACGTTACCTATAAATTCTTTCCTGGAGTGTCTGTTACATCTGCCTGCAACTTGAATTATGCTATCCAGCGGACCCAAATCTCGAAAAACCCAGTCAAAGTCCAAATCAACCCCAGCCTCCACCACCTGTGTAGCCGCTAGGTAATGGCGATGGCCCTTTTTCGCCAACCATTTCAAATACCGTAATATTATGCGCCTTCGATAAGGCGTTACCCAGCCACTTAATAATAGGATAGGTGCTTTTAAATTAAGGCTTTCCAACGCTCTATAGGCTTGAATAGCAGCTTTTTTTCTGTTCACAACTACTAAACCGGAATGTTTTTTTACAGGCAAATGAGTTTTTAACAGATCTGGAAGTTCTTCAACTTTAACTTTTTTAATAGTTTCATTATTATCAGTCAAGACAATTCTATAATGATGCCTGTTGTAAGGAAAAAAAGTATTTGGCGGGGCTAATTCCTGCTGACTAGCAATTTGAGGTTGTGTTGCAGTCATAAGTAGAAAAAAAGTATTACATTTTTGACTTAAATAAGAAAGAATTTGCCCAAAGCCTTTCCAAAAACGCGGTGAAATTGTTTGCGGTTCATCTAAAATTACGACTGCATTACATAAACGGTGAAAGTTCATGGAGCGGTTTGCTCGCGGGTTAAATATCGCTTCCCAAAGATGTACCATTGTCGTTAAAACTATCGGTTCTCGCCAATATCGGAACAATGTAGACATTTTTTTCCACGCAACTGTTTCCTTGGAATAATCAATAGTCTCTTCTTTTTCTTTTCCATAGGCAAGACTGTGATCTTCCTGCACATTTCTGTGACCAAAAACATCTTTGGCAACAGAAGCTGTTTGTTCAACAATACTAATAAAAGGCAAACCATAAATAATAGATTTTGCTTGAAAACGTTGTGCCCAATCGTGTGCAATGGCTAATCCGGTCAATGTTTTACCTGCACCGGTAGGTAGTGTTAATGTGTATACTCCAGGTTTTTTGATTTCCTTTGCACTTTGTAGGCACGATTCTTTTATTGTTTGCCGCCAGGCATCAATTCTTTCAGAACGACTAGGCAACCTGGGCTGAGAAAAATTCGGGATTTTTTTATTATGCAAATTGGTAATGCCAATGGCTTCCATCCTGTCTGCCGCAATTAACAATGAATACAAAAGCCTGACATTAAACCAATGGTCAATCTCTATTTCATATTTTAAAGTGGAATATAAATACAGTTGTAAATCAATCAAACTATCCTCATTAAGCATAAATGGCCAATCGGGCAACAGCTTTTTTATAACACTATTGCCTTTATGGTCACTTGCCCAATCTGCTATTAAATCATCTAAATTCCTCAGTCCGGTATGGTGGCGGCAGACTATCTCTGCCGCCCATACATTGTCAGTAACACTATACGTAAACCAAGCAGACGGTTTTGCGTGGTTTATACCGGAGCCAATTCCATCCAGGAGTTTTTGAAATTTGCTATGAACTTTACCTATATCGTGAGTTAAAGTAATGGCAGATAATAAATTTGTATCAAGATCTAGTTTTTGATAATCAGCTAGAGTAAGAGCAAATTCAGAAACATTGCGTAAATGATCGATCAGAAGTTTTTCTGGATGGCTTTTCTTATTACCAAGCAGGGAACCAAGCAATGTATTCATCTTTGTAAGCCGTGACATCTAATCCCTCCCAAGATGTCAGGTAGAGCTTTTCTTTGGAGGAAGATGTGTAAACAGTGTTTATTGTTTCGGACAAACTTCTTTCGCTGGTTAAACTAAAAGGCAAAGTATCTCTAAAAACAGCTTTAGATGCAGAAAAGTCAATTTTAACGGTCTGATTATCAAGTAATGGTAGTACACTTGTCAAAAAGATTTTTTGTTCATCAATGGGTTGAAGAGGGAACTCGCCCAAATATTCTATATCTGCGATTGCATAAGCCGTACCTAAACAAGGTGTAAAAATAAATGTCCCGTTCTCCAAGTGATGTCGTAATTTCTCCTCCACTCCACCATGCACATAAACCCTGTATTTTGGTTGCCTGACGAACTGGTGTTTCACTCTTATGTGCGGACTTTTTTGTGGCTCTTTGAGGTTCCAAAAATTTACAGTAGATGAAAACCAAGTAATCGGGTTAATAATGGATATAGCTATTTTAGTACCTTTCATTTCGTCCCAGTACCGTGCGTAAAAAGCTTTTTCATGACTACCGTTAGGCAAGCCAATAATTGCGCCAAGTAAACCGGCAATAGCAGTAGGAGGTGGTAAAGGAAAGGAAACTGATGAAGTGGTGGTATATGGGCGGCGAAACATGGCCATTGGCGCAGTTATATCAAAAGCTAAAGCCATTAAAGTCACCTCTTTTGTTCCGCCAATTTCTCGCCCAAGGCTGATTTTAGCTCATCCATACCTTGAAGCTGCAATTCACTGTCTAAACATATTTTGACCAAGTCAATATCTTTCTTGAGACTAATTAGCCTCTGGGCAACCTCACTTATATCTACGGTAAAATCCTTTGGACTCCTAATTGCTAACTCCTCATCTGCATTAAGCGTCCCACCATCAGGAGCCAGCAAGCTTACCCTTTCATCTAAAGACCCGGCAGCCCCTGAGAAATCTTCTTTATAAATAACTTCAATTAATAACCGGGGAACATGTCCTACTTTACTTCTGGTAATTAGATTGACAGTGCCGTCCCACAGTCCAGGAGCAATTCTGTCAACATCCTCGTCTGTCGCACCTGTTTCAACAGATGCATATTGGTTGGCAATCCCATAAACTCCCAACACAACGAATGGTACAATATATTCATTACGGAAAGATCTTTGTTCACTTTGATCTCTAGTTGCAAAAGCTGCCGTTCCCTGAATTAGTTCAGCTTTTGCCTGGTGTAATGAACGTCCCCACTTAAATTGTACCGGGCCTGTCCAGGAAAAAGCTTCTTTACCAAGCGCAAATGTGACTCCGAAAAGTTTTGTATCTATACACTGCTGTAACGCTTCTTTCCCGGTTTTGACTTTGAGAATACTTTTCAGTTCATCAATTCTGGTTTTTAAGGTCTTAGGGGCACCGTCAACAAAAACATGACGTCCCTCCCGTAACCATTGATCGCGGATAGTGCGTTTGATACGCACATCAGACACCATAATCCTGCTTGTTTCAGCATCAAAACGCGGGTGGTTTGCATTAAGCGGATCCCCATTTGGATTTGCATCCTTGACACTATACAGAAAAAGATATTCGCGCCTTTTGGCAAAAGCCATGGTAATAATCGCTCCTTTCTTATTCTTCAACTTCCGTCTTACCAAAGATACGCCAAAAATATTCTGAAGCATTCAAAAATGCAACAGAAAAAGTAAAGTTTCCATCCACACCCATTTCTGCTGTTCCTTTTAACAGCAAATCCCCTGCTTTTCCAGTTAGCTTCTCCAGTAACCCCGCATATGGAATATCATATGCCCTAATTAATTCCGGCACCCGGCTCAAATGTCTTAGCAAATCACGTCTTTGCATTTTACCAAACATTAACTGCTTAAACATTGGAGCTGAATCTATGTCTTCCTCTTTGCTTACCTGATATCTCGCAAGCATTCCTAAAATAATCCCGCTTAAAAACACTCCCTGCCCACTTGTAGTTTTTAAATAGGGGTCGGAAAAATCATTTAACCAATCAAGTTTCAAATTTATTCCCTCCCGTTTACCCTATATAGAAAATCAAGCACTTCTGCCATTCCTTTTACTTTCAGCCGCCCCGGCCTTTTATCTCCCTTTGGTTTAAGCCAGTCAGGATCCGTAAACATACCGGCTAAACGTGTTACAATTAGCCTCTTTATTTCTTCTATGCCTATCGGTTCATCGTTAAGTAAACCGCTAATAACAGCAATGATTTTTTCTTTCATAACTATCCTGTCCTGTTCACGCTTTCCGGCTATAGATAACATAACAGCTATTATTTGCGATATGGCTGTATCTAAATACCCCTTTTTGCTAGTCATATCGATTTCATAACCAAATGCCAGACATGTTTTTTGCCAAAGTTCTTCCAGCTGCCAGAGACGAGTAGGGGGAACATCCTCTATCAATGAATGTATTATTAATTGAGCTTGGTTAATTTCTCCAAAGAGAAAATGATAAACTATGCCTTCATTTACCTTTGACAGAATATTGAAAAGATTCTGCTCGTGTCTAATCCCGTTTTTGAGAAAATTTTTGGTAGAATCTGAGGCCATACGGTAATACTCTTTTTTATCTGATAAAATTTCCGGGATAACATATAAACTGGTTTTAGGTATAACACTAAAATTGACAAACTTCTTTTCCATTTCTTCTTTACCGGCTGACAAAACACCATAGCAGTTTTCACACACAGGAAACACTTTTTCTTTAATTCCTGCTCCACTTTTTGTTCCCGGCAGAAAACCAGGTTTATCAAATGTAGCAAATTTAAAAACTTTGTCCAGAGTTTCGAGCTTTTGCTCCCTCTCACCACATAAAGCACAATACGTCTTATCTTGTGCTTTTTTCTTACCCCCAGTGCCGGAATTTAGCTTGTCCTTAAAATAATTTACAAACGCTGTAACCTCACCTGGATATAAAAACTTACCATCAACTTTTAGCCCAAAGATTAAAAAACTAGGGTGCCTTTCATTTGACCAAAGTTCAATAATTTTTTCGATCCTTTCCACAAGACCTGACATGATATTTGCTGCACTACCTTCGGTAAAGTAGCCTGATCTTTCGTAATCAGCAAGTAGATTATTATAAAGTTTGTAGAACCTGGTTTTATCATTTTCTTGCCAAATACCGGATTCTCCCACCAATTCTTTATGGGGATCTTTACTGCCCCGGCCTAATTTATACAAAGGAGAAAAACGCCAGGACACATTACTGCCAACAGGATCACGATAAAGGCAACGTTCTTTCAGCTTGATTTCATTGCTACTAATGGCTTGGTATTCTATCCTGTCTAAATCTGCTACTCTTTTTATCTCAAGCACTTCTGCTTGAGGATTAGTTGCCTCAAGCCAGACTCGTATGGTAAATACTTTAGCACTTTGGTCTTCCGTAACCGGGTAAGGAAGTTCCAAAAAATTCATAATATCTGCTAGTGGCGAATCCTTAAATGCTTCACCCGCCATTTCTCCAAGGGCATAAACAGCCTGTAAAAAACCCATTATTTCACCTCCTCCGATATATTCTTCTTATCTGCCTCCACACTAAACCCTTCCCCTGACAGTAAATCACTCACAAACCTAAACCATTTCGATTGCACCAAAACCTTGGGCACCTTTAGATCCGAGGCCCACATTCAAAGCAAACTCGATGAGTTCCGGATCACCTTGTAAAAGAAAATGCCCGGAAGAACCTTTTATAACTGTTCCTTTATACATTATTATCCGCTTTCTTGTAGCATTGACCGGGCGGATAGAAAAGTTAAATTCTTTTTCAACAACAGGGCAATCTGGTTCCCAAGCCTTTTTCTTCTTATATAAATTGCCAGTAACCAATCGGGCAAATTCACCTTCTGTAGGCTCAAAATAATAAGTAAACTTACGACCGTCAGGACGAACCATTGTGCTGTAACAAACTATTGGTGATAGCGTCCGCACCCGTATTTCTCCACTGGCAACTTCAGGATGGTCAACTTCTACCGCCGTACTTATTAAAGTTTTATCTGCAATTCGAAACTCTTTTCCCATTAGAAAGGAACTAAATATCCCTTCCGTTACAGGTTTCAGTGGGGTTAAAACAACTAATTTTACCGGACCGGTAAAAGTTATCGTACCCTCTTTTGGCTGCATTGTATATCTGCCCAATAAGCGAGAAAATGAGAATAAACGAAATTGCCTTTTTTTGTAAGCGTAACCTTGTTGATGCAAAAATGCTGCATAAACAGGATCTAATAATCGATAAAGGGCTGCTTGTATATAGTGGTTGTATTGAATCGGTAATGTGATTGTTTCCTCTTTTCCCATAAAAGTAACTGTCAGTTTCAAAATCATCACCTAAAAATATTATTTTTCCTCATAAAACCTAAATCGAACATGCTCAAACAAACGGACAATGGTAACAAGTCCATTCTCTATAGTTTCCACGGTTTTCCGTTCAGTAGTAGCATAAACAGGTATGCAATTATACACCAAAGCCCATTTTACTATTTGATAAGTTGCACCATAATCTCCCTGGACAAGTAAATAGTCACCAGGTTGCACATGTTTTTTCAACCAATCTTTAATGGGTCGTATAAATTCACTCACATGAGGCAGCTCCGGCGGCACATTGGACCAAATTGCTTGCAACTCTTGCGGCAAGTAATGAATCCTTTCTACACCTAATTCCGTAAAAGCATCTTTTTCCTGATCCGCAGTTAATCTGTGCGAAAAAATCAAATAAAGTGCTGTCAATTTAACCACCTTCAGGCTTTTTTTGCCATTAAGTTCAATGATTAGTCCGTAACTTATTAAACGGATATAAATCAGGTATTTTCTTTAATGCATTATTTTTAAATACATGCCGTTCCACATTGATTAGCTTATGAGAAAATTCTTTAATATAATCTTCATATGTCCCTCCATTTAAAAAACCCGCATGAGCAATATTGTTTCTTCTTTTATTAATTGTGTTATATTCTTCATATATACGATTAAATTCAGAGTTTTTGAAGTGGTTAGATATTAAGTCCAATTTTATTTTGTCACGATTAGTTTTTGACCAGTTTATACTAATATCTTTTTCTCGATAAATTTCCAGAAGTTTTGAAACGATTGATTCTGCTAAACAGATATAAGCTTGACTAAAACGTTTGTTTTCATAATACCATTTCGCCAGAGCAAACTGTAGCTCACTACTTGAACTAACTCCTTTAAAGGAAGATATAAATGAGTCAAGGTATGGGTGCATATATTTTAAAACATGTTCGTTTGTGTGCTCATTTGCCAACAGAAATTCCAACCGGTCAACTTCAACTTTAAAATCTTTAACAAAATTTAAATTAACCATGTCGGAAATATTTCTTATTTTTTCCGATATTGCGGGTCTATCTATCACCTCGGCTAATTGATAACCGTTACCAAAATTAATGAAATTGTATGCGCCTCTGGTCCAAAGGGAAATATTGTATAGATGGCTTAAATCAACAATAGGAGCAAAACCTAGTTCTGAAACAACATCTAACATGCCATAATACAAACCAGCAAGCCTGAAATTATTTTTAAATTTGAGGATACTGATTAAATCTAACATCAAGTAATTAAATAAGGGAATAGAGCGAAAAGCGTGTGTGATATCTAAATACACATCATCATCTTCATTAATTCCCTCTCCTATACGCATAAAGAGATCAAAATTATTCCAAACTTCGGCTTCATTAATACCGTAATCAATAATAAAACATTTAGAACCGCCGGTAGCAGAGCTTTTCAAATATTTCAGATAAGCATCAATCGCGTTATTTACTTCGTTTAATTCCACATGGTTAATTTTCTTTTTGCCTATTTTATAAGTGCTAACCTTTTCCTCCAGTTTAACCCAATATTCTTCATTAAAAGGATAATTGCCGGCATGTGCAAAATATTGATAGACTTCGTCCCACATTGATTTAGAAGTTCCTATTAAATACAGTTTATCAACTTGTAAATGTTCGCTTAACGCTGTAGCTACAAAAGAAGTTGAATATGGCTTATCAGAATCCTGAAATTTATAAGTAGTGTGCTCATATTCTCCCCTTGCCTTCCTGCCTGTTCCCAGTGAAGAAAATAAGATTTTTGCCATTATCAATCCCTCTTCCACTACTATAATTGAGAAATCTTAATCCAACCAGGCACTTCTACTCCATACATTCCCTGAACTATAGTTCTAGTAACGGGAAAAGTATCTGGATCTGCCTTTTTATAGCTTTTTGAAATTAATCTACGTAAAAAATTATCTGATAACCTTTGTGCAATTGTATTATCATAAAATGTCTTTCCAGAACCGATTCTTAGATATGCTTCCTTGGTAGTATCTGCTTGCTCAACTACTTGCAAAAGGGATGAATAAAAATCTTTAATTGAATTTATAACTGCGTTATTATACCTACCTAAATGCTCTAACTCCGTTTTTATATTTTTGCATGTAAATTCATTAACAATTGGAAGTATAGATAGTTCTTGCCCGCAGTTTAAAAATGCAAACTTTTCCTTTACCTCTCCCTGTAAAGCAGTTGTTTTAATTTTGAAGTAACTAACACTCCCCCTCATTAGCGCTTCTTTAACTATGGGTATATCACTTTTTTTGTTCTTTAAGTGAAAATTAGAGAATTTGACAATTCCTAGATCCTCTTGTCGAAAAGGCAATGTATCAGAAACATGGAGATATTTAAGGACATCGTCACCATAACGGCCAAAAATATCCTCACCAATATACTTTTTTTTGTTTTGGATTCTTCTTTCATCTCCAGCGAATAAATAGACTATTAAAGCTGTCCTAATTGCCCCCTTTAGACTGCTTCCGGGAATAATAGGTTGACCGGCTGATTTAACGTGGAGTTGAATTTCTTCTTGGATTTCCTCTTGTACAGCTATTTTTCTCAGAGCAAACTTTCTAAAATCAACACCTGCTTCCGTTAAAAACCCCTTTAATCTAAATCTATCTTTGGTGTTACCCTTCGCCTGGCTTTGCACAATATTTACAAATTCATCCAGTATTGCTTCTCCGTTTTTTCCGCGAATTATTTCTTGTATTAAGGCATCATGATCTAAAATGTAAACGAAACCTTCATCGTATACATAATCCGAAAACTGAGAAAGTACCTCACCGCTCCCGATGTTGACTGGTGATAACACTTCTATTTTAAGCTCCATTATTCACACCTCCCCAATGGGAATAAGGAACCCTTTTCCATTTAGATAAACCGGATGATTACTAAAATTACTGGGTCGCACATCTATCAACTGACCGGTAACTCTCCCGGAAAAAACACTTCCTTCTTTCAACAGATTGACTCTTTTTTTACGCAAAGGTCGGCCCAGTTGCGAGTGAAGAAAGCCGCTTCTTTCTATCAAATCATAAAAAACCACTTTATCAACTTCATCAATTCGTGGATAAAGGACAGATAAACTGGTATAATACTCGCTTTCACCGGCAAATAAATCAACAGGCAACTTTTCTTCCTCAACCCCATCAAAACTACCCATACCCTGGCTACGCTTTCCGCCTAATCCTTCGTCCGCCATCAATCTGATTACAGCATTCAAACGCTGATCTAAATCCCCCCGCCAGATAAAATACATAAAAGGAGAAACCTCGTAATCATTTACTCGCTGATATGCGACTTCAAGTGCCTCTTGATAATAAAAATTCTCGGATTCGTCATTCGCCCTTGAAATAACCAATCTAGGGTTAGATTGTACCCTAAAAAATTTAAGATTCTTAATATCTGCACTATCTAAGTTCAAAGACATTAATTCCGCTTTAGTGCAGGCAAATTTTTCTCCTATAGTTTCTAAACCTAACAGATCAAAAGTAAATTGTTGAGAACTTTCTTCCCAGGATTTTTGAATCCGTTTAAAAGCCTCAAGAGAAAAATACTGTATCTTTTTCGTTTTTTTGTGCAGTAACAAATTTTGTGATACTTGTTGTTCAAATGGCGCTAAGGGGCGTGGCAGAAAAAACAGCTCTTTACCTTCGCCACTGTTTTTGTTAGTAAACTTAAATCCCCAAAAAAGTGATGTCAAAGACAATGTAGACTCTACAAGGATCTTGTTTGCTTCCTTTGCACCGTAAAGCAAAACGAAGCAGTTAAAAAGCGCTGAGTAAAGTTGATCTGACGAAAATGTTTCTGTGATATTTGCCATACTGTTGCCGAAGTGGAACTTTGCCTTGTTAGAAGGATAAAATTTAAAGGCTCTCATTGACCTTACTCCTCCAAGATTTTTTCCAGTTGTTCAAAAAGACTATTTCTTTCATTGGGGAAATCAAATAAATCTCCATTATAAATTACCTTCGGCTCGCTCTTTCCTTCATAGTAGGCAACAGTTTTTACTGCAATTTCCAGTCCTTTAAACTGTACACGCCCATAGCCCCGCGAACCATTACCACCCAGGTAATCATCTTCCAATAATTGCAAACCGGTAAGCAAATAACCAAATCTCTTTACATCTTCCTGCTCTAAAAGGTTAAAAATCATTTGCATCTCAAATTCCGCACCCTGGGGTACTCTTTCAGTCTGACGTGGATGTTCAGCCCTTGATGTTAACCTGTCAATCCGGTTTTCCCATTTACTTTCTGTATAGATTAATTCGAGTTCCCGGAATTCATCTTCTTTATTCTCCATCTTAGTTTTAATATCTTCTGCCAAATGGCAATCACGCACCACTAACCGGGTAGGGCCGGTTTCTGCCGATCTTTTATTTGCCCCACTGCCGAAAATAACACAGATATTGCAGTCTTTTTCGCCACAATCGCATAGTGGTAAACCTTCTTTTTTCTCCAATAGACTCCGCAATTTCCCTTTCAATGACGAGCCAGGAATGTAAGGCACGCCTTCAGTAGTTTTAATTACACAATTGTCAATATCCCCAATGGCCACATCAGTTTTTGAACCGCCTATATGTAAACCCGTTAAAGCTTTAATCCTGCCATTCAAGAAAATCTTGCCTCTTAACCGCATTGCTCTCCCTCCTATTTGTCGTTACCGACATATTTTCTATAAGCAACTATAGCCTCCACAAACTGCCTATAATTGTTTAAATGCTGTTCGTTCCCAATTTCCATTTCTTTTGCCAAATAATCCAACAAATCCATGAATTCTCTTAAAACAGGAACTTTTTCATTTCGCCCAGAGGTATAGGCAAAATGAGGACGCAACAATTTAATATCTTCAACACCCCGTGCATTTAATATCCGCGCATAGATTTTTCTGATCATAGAAGTTGTAACATCTCCCGTAGCTAACCTTTCAGCATACTTCCTTGCATGGTCGCAAAACGAATCATATAACTCTTTCTTTTCACTTATCGTTAAGGCCGATTTCTTAAAAAACTCAACACTTTCATGGTCTAGAATGCGACAGTTTGTAGCCTTTGTTCGCCCGCCTTGCTGGCGCGTAACTTCAAACTCCATTTCCATATTTCTTTGAATATCATAAAGACTAATTCCACTAACTAATGAATCTTCATTAAAATAATATTCTTGGCCATTTTCTGCGCTAATAAAGCCAAAACCTTTCTCCAAATTTACAGTTTTCACTCTACCTCTCATCATCATTCCCCCTTGTCTCCCTAGTTTCCATTTGAGCCCACCTAACGGCTGCAGGAATAATCATAATATTTTGTATTTGTTTGTCCGTTGACTTTTCTAACAAATTGTCTATAACAATTTTTCTATAGGCAGCAATTAAATCTTCCGCATCTTTTCGCGCCACGTCCCTTAGGTAATAGGAAAGACGCCAAAAACGCACATTATCCATTCTACCTTGTAGTGAATCCTGAAGGATTCGTTTAAACCCCAACGTTGATTTCCAAATTCTGAATAAGAATGCCCGACCCAGCTCTCCTTTATTTTTATTATTAGCCATAATTCTCAACAAAAGATCCTTAAAATCCTTAATACAGGAAAACTCTGTCCAATTAAAAATTTCACCAAATAAAGACACCTTATCCTTTGAAGGTATAGTCTGACCTTGTTCTACATAATCTTTAGCCTCATCTAAAACTGCCTCAGTCATCCGTGAAGACATTACAATAGGATAGTTATACCTAAACACACAAATACCGGCTGAGAAAGTAATTTGTGGGTGATGGCAGGTAAATTTCCGAAAATCTTTGTAAAACTCCTGAGCAAAGTCTAACACTTTATCCCAAGCTCCGACGACAAAAGTATCATCGCCCCCCGAAAAAACAACATATAAACATTCCTGCCAGTTTTTCTTTGCAATTAGGTGGTTTATATAACCTTCGAAATATAGGGCAAACATACGACTAAGTGAGGAAACCCTGGAGATGGTGGATTTTTCCCCCAATCCGCGGAGAAATAAATTTCCCAAATTATCCACGTCTAATTTAATTAATGCCAGTTTTTGGTCTCCGTTGCTCTTGTGGGAAATTTCCTGAAATGTTAATTGCTTAACCTTTTTATCATCATAGGGAAGTTGATATGCCCCAAGCTGAAAACCACAAAAACCTTCTTTTAGAAAATCGGTGTCATTTATGGCAAAAGCTTTTTTCTTCTCTTCCTTGGTCAATTTTTCTTTTGAGGTAAAACGGTACTTAAAACCAAAAGTCTTAAATACATCTTGGTAGCTACTCGCAGTATTGCTTATGTTTTCAGTTACATCCTCTACAACCAGGCAATCCGCATTTTTAAGCTCGTCAGTAAGCACCGTATAACTCTCGCAAAAAGTGCAATAACTTTTTTCATCATCTTCATTAAAAACAATTTTTCTTTCTCCTTGTTCTAAGCCGCAAAGATAACAGTAGTTATTGTCTTTTGATCCTGCTCCAGATGGGCCAAAAATTGCTTGGTAATTTTCTTTTAACCCAATTTCCGACCATTTTTTATTTTTATAAACATTAACTTTTTGCCTAACTTTCTCCCACTGCTTGCCAAAAATAGAAAAGTCTTTCGGGGAAAGCAAGATGTAATCTAATGCAACATAAATAGCACCACCGTGAAACCTCAATAGCTGTTTGGATATTTCTTTCCTTAATTCTAAAAATTTTTCCTCACAAATCTTCGGTGCTAAAATATAGAAATTCCCTCCGCCATTATATAGAATGTTGGCATCTTTAAGACTTAATTGTCTCACAAGGTACCTAGTTATTACGTCAGTTAATAGTGAAATATAAACAGAGTGCCCTTTTAATCTTTTAGCTGCCCCTTTGCTGGGAACGTTAAAAATAAAGTTTTGAATCCCTGATACGTCCCCGCTAATTAGCATAAAATGTTCATCTTGGTTCTGATTCATTTTCTTTAAACCGCTGGTTTCTAATTTACCCTCTGTATACTCATCATATAAACACAAGGCTATGGCTGCAGTTGTTTTTGCATGATCAAAAAGTGAAATATCCGGAATATAATTTGTAGTTTGTGCCGGTACACACCATAAATATTTTTCCAGCAGGAAACAAAGTTGGGTGTCACTTTCTAAGGCAGACAACTCTCCAAGGAAGCTATCTACTAATTTCTTATATTGATGAGTATTTATATTTGGGTTTGTGACGGGAAAACCGACTGATATAGAAAGTGGCTCTAAATTATAGCCATATCCATCACCTTGTCCCTCAAAAAGCCTAGTAAAAATTGGTCTTAAGGGAACAGTAAAATATTTATCAGGGGTATCACCTTTTTCACGTTCAGTTGAAGATAACCAATCAGCAAGTTGAATAATTTTTTCCCAATCGTTACGGGGCTCATGGTGATATAAAACTAAATCGATTAAATCATCAGTTAATTTCTGAAAAAACAAATTTTCCTTCTTTAACGCCTTTATTAGCTGAGCAGAATATTTAGGATGGCCAGTACTAATATGTTTAAATTCTTCATCAACTGGATAGGCTTTGCTCCGCTCAGTGAATTTGCCAATATCATGCATTAAAGCGGCAATATAAAATGTATCCCGATCCAAATCTCTTCCTCCTTTCTCACATGAAAAATTTCTCACAAACTACCTTTTCTCTCTCGCACGCTCACGAATCGCTTGCAGATTAAGAATTTCAGCCACCTCAAAGCATGGTGGAATCTCCTCCGAAACTTGTCGAAAACGCAAAATTGGCGGAAAATAACCTGCTCTACCGTGCAAAATTGCCAAAACTACTCCAGCACTAAAGCTTAAAGCTGGAAGGTTGACTAAAAAAGTTTCTGTTTGCCATTGCTGAGGAGTAAAGTCTGTTTTGTCGAGAAGGGCTTCGATTTGCGGTTCAATAGGATAATTATGATCAATTTGACTTGGTATCTCTTTTACCTCAGTAATTGTCTTCCCCGTAATTTCTTGAATTTTTCGCAGATGAGTTTCAGTTAAAGGATGAGCAAAGTTAATTAAGTACATGTTTTATTCCTCCTCTGCTTCCAATAAAGCAAAATAGGGGGCAAAACGAGAAATCAGGACGTTGCGATCAACGGTGTAATCAGGGAACCCCAATAACTCCCGCAGTTTTTCATACACTACCCTAAGCTGGTTAGCAACGGTTTGCTCTTTTTTGGCCAGTTTTTCAGCAATAGCAGCATTGTCATAGCCAAGGCAAACTAGGCGGACAACTTCCCGTTCAGCTGGAGTTAGCCAGTGGCGAATAAATTCATCCTTTCGCTTTTCTTCAGCTTTATCAGTCAACCGCTTGTACCAAGTAAGCACCTCATGCGGATCACTTAAATCAGCAACTGTCCGGAGGAGAGTATCGGCTTCACTCCATCGTAAAACCGGTATAGGCAGCAATAAAATTTTGTCGTTTTCTCCTGCGTGAAGGCGTCGTTCGCTGCCTGGCCTCCACCCTTCAGTAAGCAAGTACCAAACCTGATCACCAGGGCCAAAAAGAAGCTGGGCTACACTCATGGCAATTACCGCCATCACCTTCCGCCCGCCTGATATGCACATATGAAGACGACTACCAGTCTGGCGAGCACGACGGGTTTCAATGTAAAGTGTGCGCCACAAGCCGCGCAAATCTTCCTCATTAAAGAAATCTCTTACATACCCATGTATATTGGTAACCGGGACCAGCCGCAAGGAAACATTGCGATAAAAACGCTCAAATTCTTCTTGCAAAATTTCCAAATTTTCATTAATAACAGGGTGCTCTGTATACACAACAATTACTTCTCTAATGTTACGACTCTTTGCAAGAAGAATATCTAAAGTAAGTGTAACCACTTGGGGTTCCGTACCGAGAGTTGCCAAAAGAATTTCACCGTTATTCTGCTTATTCATTTTTATAAACTCCTGAACAATATTATAATTCTAGCCATGGAAGATTTAGCAAGGACAACATATACTAAATATTATGTTAGAAAACTACCATTTACTAATTACCCAATTTACAGAAAATCCTATTATTATTGTAAATTCTTCAATGGCTCTCTATTTTCCTCCATATATCTACTAAAAAGGAATATTCTTCTCCTACATCTTTCGATAATATTATTACTAAATGCATAAAAAAAAGCCGGCTTTTTCTAGCCGGATCTTTTTGCACACTCCAACAGTATAAAAAACGGTAACAGTACAATAAAGAGAATAATCCAGATCATCCTCTCACCTCAATAATTCTACCATTTTGTAGTCATATGGAATTTTTATCTTCTAAATTTTCTAAATCTTCTTATTACATTATACCTTACCTTTTCTCTATTTAAGCAAAAAACTCTTAAAAAAAAATAATTTTATGCGACTGCTGAATTGTGTCCATGCTTTTATACGGTGTTTTTTAAAGGTTTTGGTGCTAAATTCTACATTGAGGATGTGGAACATTTTTTTAACGGAACTTTTCAACCGGCGATTTACGGTAATTATACACCGGCGTTAACATAGGTAGTCTAAAAACCGGCGCGTCGCCCTTCTTAATATCCTGAAGACTGATGTTTCAATTCCTTATAGGTAGTCTAAAAACTCGCGACCACTTCAAGAGATAGAGCAAAGCCGGCAGCAGTTTCAATTCCTTATAGGTAGGCTACAAACCAGGACGGAGGTTTCCGCCTAGAAGATGAGGAGTGGTGTTTCAATTCCTTATAGGTAGGCTACAAACTGATATTGAAGACAAAACAACACGGAGGTGCCAACCATGAGTTTCAATTCCTTATAGGTAGGCTACAAACTTCGTCCGCAGAGAGGTTTGTTGCTTCGCCCAAATGTTTCAATTCCTTATAGGTAGGCTACAAACGAGCAGTTGCTGAAAGAGGTTCGAGACTACTTCGAGCCGTTTCAATTCCTTATAGGTAGGCTACAAACACATTTCCATAGCTTTTAGCAACCTGCTCAATGTTTTTGTTTCAATTCCTTATAGGTAGGCTACAAACAAGTACATCACCGCATCTTTCCAATCCTCGAAGGAATGTTTCAATTCCTTATAGGTAGGCTACAAACAATCATAGGTATTTTTTTATACACCCACTCTATTATAGACGTTTCAATTCCTTATAGGTAGGCTACAAACCGAGACCTGGAAGATTATGTTGCATTTCGGTTTTGTGTTTCAATTCCTTATAGGTAGGCTACAAACCGCTTCATTCGAAGTTTCAGTGGTTCAGTATATATTAGTTTCAATTCCTTATAGGTAGGCTACAAACGTGACGGTGCACTCAAAGGCGGAAAGTAGTCATCTTCTGGTTTCAATTCCTTATAGGTAGGCTACAAACTTGAAATGTGTTGGGTACCTCTTGGCACGTTTTGGTGTTTCAATTCCTTATAGGTAGGCTACAAACCCCAGGGGAGCAATCGCTCAAGTGCTTGTAAAATAGTTTCAATTCCTTATAGGTAGGCTACAAACTTACTTCGAGCCTAAATCAAAACCTGTACCAGAAATGAGTTTCAATTCCTTATAGGTAGGCTACAAACTTTGGAACAATGAGAGTCATCGTTGAGAATGCTCAAGTTTCAATTCCTTATAGGTAGGCTACAAACATAAGTTGCAAATTTATCAAATAGGAAAGTTGTTCCCTGTTTCAATTCCTTATAGGTAGGCTACAAACCTGATAGGGATGCTGGCTGGAAGAAGATCAGAAGAGGTTTCAATTCCTTATAGGTAGGCTACAAACAAATCTATTGATGAGTTGAGAAGCTATGGAATTCGGGGTTTCAATTCCTTATAGGTAGGCTACAAACGGGCCTCGTCAGGACGTAAGATACTTCTGCAGGGCCTTGTTTCAATTCCTTATAGGTAGGCTACAAACCTGGATTGAAGAAGAAGGTATCGAAACCAAATATCTATGTTTCAATTCCTTATAGGTAGGCTACAAACGCAACTACTAACGGCAAAACTGCCGTTGCAAGACCAAGTTTCAATTCCTTATAGGTAGGCTACAAACATAGGTTTTGAACTGAATAAAGAGTATTATGAAATTGGTTTCAATTCCTTATAGGTAGGCTACAAACGCAAACCTAAGCGAGTATATACGAAACTTAATCATGTTTCAATTCCTTATAGGTAGGCTACAAACGCGAGTCGTTTACATTGACAACAGCCTGCTTGAGGAGTTTCAATTCCTTATAGGTAGGCTACAAACGTATAACCTTGCCTTCAAGCTCATTCTTCCACACCCCGTTTCAATTCCTTATAGGTAGGCTACAAACCCCGCGCGGGGCGGGTGAATTCGACGGCTTCGGGGGTTTCAATTCCTTATAGGTAGGCTACAAACGCGGAACGTGCAGCCCGAGAAACGGTTTAGCTGGGGTTTCAATTCCTTATAGGTAGGCTACAAACTTTCGCAGGCGCAGGCTATAGCAGATGCGCTACTGGGTTTCAATTCCTTATAGGTAGGCTACAAACGACCATAAAGGACCTGCAGGAATCCAACAAAAAAGCTGGTTTCAATTCCTTATAGGTAGGCTACAAACGAGATTCGCGTACTGCTGCTTCAGCCGTTTGCAAGGTTTCAATTCCTTATAGGTAGGCTACAAACCCCATGATTGGGAAGAAACTTTTTTTGAAAACCCTTGTTTCAATTCCTTATAGGTAGGCTACAAACATAAGTGGAAAATGTACTTTTGAATTAAAATACATTGTTTCAATTCCTTATAGGTAGGCTACAAACTGTAAATTATTGTTATAATAAAATAAAAAGCTTATAGTTTCAATTCCTTATAGGTAGGCTACAAACTTTCCAGCCTGCTGAGATATTTCCACGCCGCCCGGGTTTCAATTCCTTATAGGTAGGCTACAAACTAGCGTCGCCGGATGCGACACTATTTCGAACCNNGCCGGATGCGACACTATTTCGAACCCATAATTGTTTCAATTCCTTATAGGTAGGCTACAAACCAACAGAAAGGTTTATTGAATATCACGTACTAGAAAGGTTTCAATTCCTTATAGGTAGGCTACAAACTGCTTTTTGGGTTCTCTACCATGAAGCTGAATAGGCAATGTTTCAATTCCTTATAGGTAGGCTACAAACCCGCCGCTGGGCTTCACAGAATTCTTGGAATTTATCGTTTCAATTCCTTATAGGTAGGCTACAAACAAGAACGAATCGAGAAAACTGTTGTTGACGAGCTGGGTTTCAATTCCTTATAGGTAGGCTACAAACTGAAAGTGGATTCGATCGCTTGTTCAGATTCATGGGTTTCAATTCCTTATAGGTAGGCTACAAACGAACTCCACAGGGTTTTTTCTATGCCTCGGATATCCTGTTTCAATTCCTTATAGGTAGGCTACAAACGCGGTGGGGAGATATACCCGGGCGAAGATGTTTATGTCAGTTTCAATTCCTTATAGGTAGGCTACAAACTCCATCATTTCGAATAAGACTTCTTCCCCGATGATGGTTTCAATTCCTTATAGGTAGGCTACAAACATACTACCACGCTGGATAGCGATGGTGGATACAGGGGTTTCAATTCCTTATAGGTAGGCTACAAACTCGAGGTCAATAAACTGGTGAGGGTTTTGCATAAACATCGAGTTTCAATTCCTTATAGGTAGGCTACAAACAGCGCAAACTACGGTGGGGATATACGTGCAATAGCAGGTTTCAATTCCTTATAGGTAGGCTACAAACCACCGGCTATTATTGCGACTTGCACCACGAAGTCTTGTTTCAATTCCTTATAGGTAGGCTACAAACGTAAAGAAGTATATGGTAAAATTGGGACTAATCCAGAGTTTCAATTCCTTATAGGTAGGCTACAAACGTTCCTCCCTCACTTCGCTCGATGTTCCAGATACCAGGTTTCAATTCCTTATAGGTAGGCTACAAACTCACCATATTTTCCGATGGAATCCAAACCTTTCTCGCGTTTCAATTCCTTATAGGTAGGCTACAAACATTGGGCAGGCTAAATACCTTTTGTCGGATTTCTCAGGTTTCAATTCCTTATAGGTAGGCTACAAACTCTCGTATTAGGTTTTTTGCTTTTTCCGTTGATATGTTGTTTCAATTCCTTATAGGTAGGCTACAAACTAATACCTGTTCCATAGTGAAAGCAGTTCCAAAGGTAGGTTTCAATTCCTTATAGGTAGGCTACAAACCAGGATATTGCTGGAAGACCTCTGGGCATAATGGAATGTTTCAATTCCTTATAGGTAGGCTACAAACGGTTTCAAACATCCTTTCCTTTTAATACTCACTAATAGTTTCAATTCCTTATAGGTAGGCTACAAACAATATTTCAAGGCTAGGGAAATTGAAAAACACAATGAAGTTTCAATTCCTTATAGGTAGGCTACAAACCATAGATTGGATTCGGGACAATACTTGGATTACTGACATGTTTCAATTCCTTATAGGTAGGCTACAAACGCTCTTTCAGATGGCACGCGGCCACAACGCCTGTAATAGTTTCAATTCCTTATAGGTAGGCTACAAACAGGGCTAGGGAGATGCCGGAGAATCCCCGGCGGGCTGCAGTTTCAATTCCTTATAGGTAGGCTACAAACTGGCCGGCAGGCGAACGCAGGTGCGGGAACTATACGAGGTTTCAATTCCTTATAGGTAGGCTACAAACGTTGACTGAATGAAAAGGGAATTTATATCTCACCCGTTTCAATTCCTTATAGGTAGGCTACAAACCGTCCTTCTAGTAGTGTTTCCATAGCTTCCTTGTCTAGTTTCAATTCCTTATAGGTAGGCTACAAACTCGCAAGAGCGGCATGTATTGGTAGTCACTGCAACAGTTTCAATTCCTTATAGGTAGGCTACAAACAAGCGTATATAAACGATTTATTATATGGTGGCTGTGTTTCAATTCCTTATAGGTAGGCTACAAACTACTTGCAGCCGCTTCTGTGCTATTCGTCTGCCGTGCGTGTTTCAATTCCTTATAGGTAGGCTACAAACTGATACTGCTCATTGACATGAGCATGAAGGGCGGAAGTTTCAATTCCTTATAGGTAGGCTACAAACGCGTTGCGCGGGGGATTTCGTCTATATCAAGCATGATGGGTTTCAATTCCTTATAGGTAGGCTACAAACTTTGCCCTTGTATTTCCCTTTATTGATGAAATCCAGGTTTCAATTCCTTATAGGTAGGCTACAAACTATTCCACCGAATTTTCCGCGAGTAGGTAGTATATGTGTTTCAATTCCTTATAGGTAGGCTACAAACTTTGGGATAGTGAATTGACGGAAGAACGGATCGATGTTTCAATTCCTTATAGGTAGGCTACAAACATATTTATAAGCATATATGTATTTTTTATTACCTTGTATAGTTTCAATTCCTTATAGGTAGGCTACAAACAAAGAATACGGATATACTGCCGATACCAAAAGGATGAGTTTCAATTCCTTATAGGTAGGCTACAAACTGGAGCGTACATTCCAGGTATGGTTCTGGAACTTTTTGGCGTTTCAATTCCTTATAGGTAGGCTACAAACGCACATATAAGGCATATTAATGGTGACATTATTACCGGTTTCAATTCCTTATAGGTAGGCTACAAACCAGTAAATGAGCAATGTTATGTATATAAAGATGGTTATGTTTCAATTCCTTATAGGTAGGCTACAAACTCGTCTCGTGCAATGGCTCTTTCTTTGCCCTGTATTGGTTTCAATTCCTTATAGGTAGGCTACAAACGATCCCCTTCATCGTTATAAAGTTCTTCCTGCCCTTGTTTCAATTCCTTATAGGTAGGCTACAAACACGCCACAACAATGGCGGGAATTACCACACTGTAGAGTTTCAATTCCTTATAGGTAGGCTACAAACATACAGAGCAAATAAGAGTGCTGTTTTTCCGGCATTGTTTCAATTCCTTATAGGTAGGCTACAAACT
>LFRM01207113.1_pt1 | contig 24138 bp, 12 predicted proteins | sample 618341 | NCBI WGS metagenome assembly LFRM01 (sample SAMN03654438, study PRJNA283298) | anaerobic digester metagenome | isolation source: pool of bioreactors CSTR01a, CSTR02a, and CSTR03a thermophilic anaerobic... | place: Denmark: Kgs. Lyngby | collected 2014-05-21 | reverse complement strand
GATGCAAATGAAAAAAAAGATGACAAGGAAGATAAAAAGCCGGAGCCTATAAATGATGTAAATCCCCTCTGGCTGAAAGATCCTAAAAATTGTACTGATGAAGAGTACAAGGAATTTTACAGAAAAGCATTTTTTGATTTTGAAGAGCCTCTTTTCTGGATACATTTAAATATGGATTATCCGTTTAAATTAAAGGGAATTTTATATTTTCCAAAACTAAAGCATGAGTTTGATGCCATGGAAGGGCAGATTAAACTTTTCTATAATCAGGTGTTTGTTGCTGACAACATTAAAGAGGTAATTCCTGAGTTCCTTATGTTGTTGAAGGGAACCATAGATTGTCCTGATTTACCCCTTAATGTTTCAAGAAGTTTTCTTCAAAATGACGGGTATGTTAATAAAATTTCCAATCATATAACTAAAAAAGTTGCTGACAAGCTTATTTCTATTTTCAAAAAGGAGAGAGAAAAATACAATAAATACTGGGATGATATAAATCCCTTTGTGAAGTTCGGATGTATAAAGGAAAGTAAGTTTTACGACAGGGTTAAAGATATAATTGTTTATAAAACAATTAATAATGAGTATATTACATTAAAGGATTATCTTGAAAAGAATAAAGACAAGCATATAAACAAAGTATTTTATGTGTCTGACGAAAAACAGCAGTCCCAGTATATAAAAATATTTAAAGAACAGGACTTAGATGCTGTTTTGCTTACAACAATGATAGATAATCATTTTATGCAGTTTATAGAAATGAATGAAAAAGATGTTAAGTTTTTCAGAATAGACTCTGACATCAGTGAAAGCATGAAAGAAAGTGAAACTGATGAGGATAAGAAAAAGGAAATGAAAGAAAGCCTTGAAAAACTGTTTAAAGACAGCATTCAAAATGACAAATTAAAGGTTGAGGTTGAAGCATTAAAGACATCATCAGTTCCGGGCATGATACTTTTAGCAGAGGAATCAAGAAGAATACATGAAATGACTAAAATGTTCGGAGGCCTATCTTTAGGGGACAGGTACCAGGCAGAAGAGACTTTGGTGTTAAACAGCAACAATGATTTAATTCAGTCTCTTATGAGATTGAAGGAAAAAGAGAATAAAAAGGATGATACAAAGCTTATTTGTCAACATATATACGACCTTGCCATGATGAGTCATAAACAGCTTGAGCCCGAGGCTATGACAGGGTTTATTGAAAGGAGCAATAAGATTTTATCAAAACTTGCATCCGACTTGGAAGTATAAAGCAAAAATTTTAAATTTTTAGGCAGGAGGACTGTTTATAGTTTTTTTGTCTTTGTAGAAAGAGGTGTTTATATGGTGAAAAATGTAAAAAGAATTTTTGTTGAAAAGAAAAAAGCATTTGACGTGGAAGGACAAAATTTATTTCTTGATCTGAAAGAAAATTTAGGTGTGGAAAATCTTAAATCAGTGAGGGTAATTAACCGTTATGATGTAGAAGGACTGTCAGATGATGAGTTTGAAGCATCAAAAAAGACAGTATTTTCTGAACCTCCTGTAGACAAGGTTTATGATGAAGCCATAGATATAGGTGAAGGTGAAAGGTTAATTGCTTTTGAGTTGTTGCCGGGTCAGTATGACCAAAGTGCAGATTCTGCCTCACAATGCATACAGATACTTACAAAAGGGGAAAGACCCAGGGTAAAGGTGGCAAAAGTCATCGTGCTAAGTGGGGATATCAGCGATGAAGAGTATGAAAAAATTAAAAAGTACTTAATTAATCCTGTAGAATGTCAGGAAACTCCCATGGAAAAGCCGGATACACTGGAAGTTAAATCTAATGTACCGGAGGATGTTAAAGTTTTAGACGGTTTTATAAATATGACGGCTTCCGAAATTGAAGAATTCAAAAATAAAATGGGATTTGCAATGTCTGTAGATGATTTGAAGTTTTGTCAGGAGTATTTTAAGAATACAGAAAAAAGAGACCCTACTATAACGGAAATGAAAGTATTGGAAACTTACTGGTCAGATCACTGCAGGCATACTACTTTTTTGACCAACATAAAAAGTGTGGAAATTGAAGAGGGATATTTTTCTGAGCCTATAAAAGAGACGTACAGGGATTATTTAAAATCAAGAGATTTTGTATATGGCGATAAAGAAAAGAACGTTTCTTTGATGGACATAGCTACAATTGCCATGAAAGAACTGAAAAAAAGAGGAAAGCTTGATGATTTGGAAGAATCTGATGAAGTTAATGCTTGCAGTATTAAAGTGAAAGTTGATGTAGACGGTAAAGAAGAAGACTGGCTGGTTATGTTTAAAAATGAAACGCATAACCATCCTACGGAAATAGAACCTTTTGGCGGGGCATCAACCTGTCTTGGAGGGGCAATAAGGGACCCGTTGTCAGGAAGGGCATATGTTTACCAGGCTATGCGTATAACCGGCAGCGGTGATCCAAGAACCCGCATTGAGGATACCATACCCGGAAAACTTCCACAGAGGAAAATAACAACTGTGGCTGCCCAGGGATACAGTTCTTACGGAAACCAGATTGGTGTGGCGTCAGGATTTTTGGATGAAATATATGATGAAGGATATGTTGCAAAGAGAATGGAACTGGGGGCATTAGTGGGTGCGGCACCAATGAAAAATGTAGTAAGGGAAAAGCCCGTTCCGGGAGATGTAATTATTTTGCTTGGCGGAAAAACAGGAAGGGACGGATGCGGAGGTGCAACAGGTTCATCCAAAGAGCATACAGAAGAATCCCTTCTTACATCCGGTGCAGAAGTGCAAAAGGGCAATCCTCCTATAGAAAGAAGGATACAGAGTCTTTTTAGAAAACCTTGGGTAAGTACAATGATAAAGAAGTGTAATGACTTTGGTGCCGGAGGGGTTTCGGTCGCAATAGGTGAGCTGGCGGACGGTCTTAAAATAAATTTAGATGCAGTGCCGACAAAATATGACGGCCTTGACGGTACGGAAATAGCCATATCAGAGTCGCAAGAGAGAATGGCTGTGGTTGTTTCAAAGGAAAACGTGGATGCTTTTATTGAGGCTGCAAAGCTTGAAAACCTTGAAGCCACTCCTGTTGCAGAAGTTACAGAAGAGAAAAGGATGGTCATGAAGTGGAGAAACACTGTAATTGTAGATATAAGTAGAGAGTTTTTAAACACAAACGGTATTACGCAAAATACCACTGTTAAGGTAAAAGCGCCGCTGGAAGAAGAAAATTATTTTAAAAAGACCGGCAAAATAAGCGGAGATTTAAAAGAAGCCTGGATTTCAAACTTAAAGGATTTAAATATTTGCAGTAAAAAAGGATTAGTGGAAATGTTTGACAGTAGCGCTGGTTCAAACACTGTGCTTATGCCTCTTGGAGGAAAATACCAGATGACTCCTCAGGAAGGTATGGTGGCGAAAATACCTGTAGAAAAAGGGGACACAAATACAGGAAGCATAATGGCATATGGTTATAATCCGCGCATTTCAAAATGGAGTCCTTTCCACGGGGCTTTATATGCCGTTGTTGAGTCTGTTGCAAAGGTTGTTGCAATGGGCGGGGATTATAAAACCTCATGGCTGACATTCCAGGAATATTTCGAGAAACTGGGAACTGATCCGGAAAAATGGGGTAAACCTTTTAGTGCCCTTCTTGGAGCATATTATGCACAAATGAAGTTCCAAATTGCATCAGTAGGCGGAAAAGACAGTATGTCGGGAACATTTGAAGATATAGATGTTCCGCCAACACTTGTTTCCTTTGCTGTAAATGTGGCAGATATAAATAATGTAGTATCTGCAGAATTTAAAAAGGTAGGAAGCAAAGTGGTTTTAGTGTCTGCAAACATTGACGAGAAGAAACTGCCTGATTTTGAAGACTTATGCAAGAAGTATGATAAAATAAATCAGACAATTAGAAAGGGTAAAGTTCTTGCGTCACATAGCGTACGTGGCGGAGGTATTGCAGAGGCAATAAGCAAAATGTGCTTTGGAAATATGATAGGGTTTAAGTTTAATGAAGGTATTAAAGAGGAAGAGCTTTTTGAACCTTTATACGGATCAATAATACTTGAATTTGATGAAAATGAAGATGTAGGTCAATTGCTGGACGGCATTGATTTTAAAGTTTTAGGTACAACACAGGAGAAAAAATCCATTGATATGGGAGGAAGCTGTTTACAGCTTGACAGCTTATGTGATAGCTGGGAAGAACCTTTGGAAAATATTTTCCCTTCGAAAATGCCTTCAGAAGATAAAAAGCCAAAACAGTATGAGTATTTTAAAAAGGGAAGCATAAAACCAAAAACAAGTTTTGCAAAACCAAGAATATTCATACCTGTGCTTCCGGGTGTAAACGGTGATTGTGATGCTGCAAAAGCCTTTGAAAATGCAGGAGGAGAAGTTGAAATTTTTGTAATGAAAAACTTAACTCCTGAGGATATTAAACAATCCATAGATGAAATGGTAAAAGGAATTCAAAAATCACAAATAATTGTGCTGCCAGGAGGATATAACGGCAGTGACGGGCTAAGCGGTTCAGCGAACTTTATAGTAACGGCTTTTAGAGATGAAAAAGTTAAAGATGCTGTGATGGATTTAATAAATAACCGGGACGGACTGATGCTTGGAATTTCCAGCGGTTTTCAGGCTCTGGTTAAGCTTGGCCTTGTGCCTTACGGTGAGATAAGAGACTTTTCAGATGAAAGTCCCGTTATAACATTTAATACCATAGGAAGACATGTTTCATGCATGGTAAGGACAAAAATTACTTCTGACTTATCACCGTGGTTTAACAATGTAAAAGTGGGAGATGTATACACAATTCCGGTTTCCCATGGAGAAGGAAGGTTTGTTGCAAGGAGCGAAGTATTTGACATGTTAGAGAAAAACGGTCAGATTGCAGCTCAGTATGTGGATTTTGACAATAAGCCTACTTATGACATCAGGTTTAATCCTAACGGTTCTTTTGAGGCTGTTGAGGCTATAACAAGCCCGGATGGCAGAATACTTGGCAAAATGGGCCATTCAGAAAGAATAGGCACAAATGTAGCAAAAAACATTCCGGGTAATAAGGATCAGAAATTATTTGAAGCAGGAATTAATTATTTTAAATAATACCTTAAAAATGCAAAGTTACAGTGACAGCAAAGTATAAGGGAACGTAACGGCGCAGGAAAATGTTGCGGCACGATGTTACAGCAAGATAAATTTACTCAGGAGGATTAATATGCAGTATCGGAGATTTGGAAAAACAAATGTTAACGTATCTGTATTAGGATACGGGTGCATGAGGTTTCCAAAAAGGAATAAAAGAATTGATTTAAAAAAAACTGAAAAACAAATTTTAACTGCTGTGGAAAACGGAATTAACTATTTCGATACTGCATATATATATCCCGGAAGTGAAGCAGCTTTAGGAGAAATACTTGAAAGGAACAATCTAAGAGAAAAAGTTTACATTGCCACAAAAATTCCTCCGTATATGGTGAATTCCCAAAAAAGCATGGAGAAAGTTTTGAATACCCAACTAAAGAGGCTTAAGACAGACTATGTTGATTTTTATTTAATTCATTCAATTCAGGATACAGAAAGTTGGGAAAAGGCAAAAAGCGCCGGGATGGTAAGCTTTTTAGAGGAGATGAAAGAAAAAGGCGTAATTAAGTTTATTGGCTTTTCATATCATGGAGGGAAAGATGATTTTAAAGCAATTATAGACGATTACAACTGGGATTTTTGCCAAATACAGTATAATTTTATTGATGAGTACACCCAGGCGGGGGTTGAAGGCCTTAAGTATGCATATTCAAAAGATATCGGAGTTGCAATTATGGGTTCTTTAAAAGGGGGAAGAATTGTAGGGCAGATGCCTCCTTCAATAGAAAAAATATGGAACAAAGCTCCTTTTAAGAGAACTTATGCTGACTGGGCTTTCAGGTGGCTGTGGAATCAGGAAGAAGTGGCAGTGGCTCTGTCAGGTTTAAATGATGAAAAGCATATAATTGAAAATGCAAAGCTGGCAGATGAAATTAAGGCCGGATGTTTGACTAAAGAGGAACTGGATATTTATAAAGAAGTAAAAGATGAGTATTTGAGGCTTATGAAGGTGCCGTGCACAGGCTGCTGTTATTGTATTCCGTGTCCTGTGGGGGTAAATATTCCCTTTGCCTTTAACTACTACAATTCAAGGTTTTTTTTCAATCAAAGAACTGCCGTTTTTAAATATCTGTTTTTTGGCGGAGATGTGCTGGGAGGAAGGAATTTTCTTGCGTCAAATTGTATCGGCTGCAGAAAATGCGAGAAGGTGTGCCCCCAGGGTATAGAAATAAGTGAAGAACTTAAAAAAGTAACTAAGGAAATGGAACATTGGTGGAGTAAACCTCTTCTTTTTGCAGGAAGAAGGGTTTTGAAACTAAAAGGCATGTTTGATAAAAGAAAAAATTAAAATAAAAACCCGGATTGTTGATTTTTCCGGGTTTTTTTAAAAGTTAAACACCTTTAAAAAAATGTTATTCTTTTAAATTATATATAATTTTATCTTGGAAAGTCTGTTATAATTTCTAAAATGTATCTTTGTAACAATGATGCATCAACGGAGTTTATTATATTGTCTCCGTTTAGGTCAGCCGCTTCCATGTCAGGCAGGGAACTTTCAATTTCTAATATATACCTGCTCAAAAGGGAGTAATCTAAAGAATTTATAATTTTATCATTGTTTATGTCACCGTACATTACATCAGGGACAGTGGAACCGGTAAATACGGTACAAAGTTTGGCTGAGTCTTTTAAGCCGTTTGGACCGTTTACAATTTTATCTCCCCAAGATGTAAGGTTTTTGCCGGCCCAGTCATTTGATAAGTCAAGATAAGCCCATTCAGAGCCGTTTCCTTTCCACGACCATGCAAGCCAGCCCACTCCTAATTCCCTTGTGTAGCTTAAAATATAATCTTCATCCACATCACCGTCAGTGTGTTTGTGGCCGAATTCTCCTATACAAACAGCCAGACCCTGGTTTATAACTTTATCGATATTGTTTTTTATCTGTGCAGCATTTCCTCCTGCATATTCGTACATATGTATTGAAAACATTGTGTTTTTTAAAGGGTCTGAGTTAAATACGTCAACACCGAAATCATGAATTGATGCAGGGTATTGTCCCCAACCAGCTGAGTCTACCATTATTGTATGGGTAAATCCGGCATCTCTTAATTTCTTTATTGCCTGCATGTATCCGTCGGCCCATCCGGCACCGTTCCATGAGCCGTACCATTCATTGGCAATATTAATTATTACTGTATCTTCTCTTCCGACAAGAACGTCTTTTATGGATATCCAGTAGTCAACGGCACTCATTAACGGTGCTACCTGGTCAACGCCAAGGGCATCGTGTACTTCTAAAACAGCTACTAATTTGTTTTGCTCACATAAATCAATAAGTGTTTTTACAGACGAAGGGCTGTCCTTTTGCCAGTTGTCTTTTGTTCCGTTTGACAGAACAATTCTTACAGCATTTGCACCTGCTTCCGCTATTGCAGGTATGGCAACGCTGTATTCATTTTTAAACCAGGTGTGAGGATAATTGACGCCTTTCATTATGAAGTTGTTGCCGTTTGCGTCAAAAAGATTGCTTCCTACTACCTGAAATTGTCCGGTTGCTTTAATTGGTGGGGGGGACGGATTGTGTTTATTGCCGCCGCCGGAATTTGCATCTCCAAGAGAAAAGTTTGAAATTGTTAAAGTACCGCTTGGCCTTGTGGAATCAAAGCTCATAAATTTAAAATCCACTCCTTTAACATCGTTTAGATTATCAATATATGCTGTATTGGCCCAATTGCTTGCTTGGGTTTTCCAAAGGGGCTCTTTTAAGCTTAGTGAAATTTCTCTTGTTCTGCCTGCAGGAAGATTTATTGTATCAGATTCATGCCAAACAAAATCAGGACCTGTTTTAATTCCTACACCAAGCATAATAGAGGCATTAGAGTGGTTTTGAATTGTAAAATTCATAGCCTCATACTCTGTCCAGTCTTCCCTTAGTGAATCAACGGTTGTAAGTCCGGCAGAATCGTCCTGGTTGCCGATGTTTTGGAATTCAACGGTAACAGAACCGTTAGAGCCGGTTACAGATACTGTACCTGTATGATAGCCGTTAGGTGCATCCCAGATGTATCCTCCCATATTTACAGCGGCATTGACAAAAATCATGCCTGCAAGTAAACTTGTAAATAACATTACAGCACAAAATAAAGAAAACTTTTTTTCCATTTCAAATCCCTCTTTCCTTAGAAATTTTCGGTTTTTAAAGTGATGTTATTTAAATGTAAAATTACATGTTTTAAATGAATACCCCCTTTTTAAAGTATATTTAAAGGTAAAAACAGATTAAAATTGATTTTGGTATAATATGTTTAACTAATTATAATATACTACATATTAAATATATTATAAAATAAAAAACGATATAAGTAACATTATTTTTTATCAAATAATAATATTACAAAATAAAATAGTAAAATTACATAAGTTTTCATGTTTTATTTGTTGACGTGTTGTAACAATAGTTTTTTTAAAAATTATTTTTAATATTAATTAAATTTGACAGTTAAAGATTAGATTTAAGTATTATTTTATCTAAATTTTTCAATTTTTATATTGCATTTGTTAAAAATATATAATAAAATGGTAAAGAAATGTTATGTTATCAAGAAGATAAAAAAAAATAAAATAATGAGGGGGAATAATGTAATGAAAAGAAGTTTAAGAAGTGTTTTATTTGCATGTCTATTCTTATCAATTTTGTGTACAATTACATGTCTAAATTCTTTTGAAACAAGTGTAAACGCTGCTTACAATGGGGAATTTGTTTATGGTGATTTAAACGGCGATGGTAATTTTAACAGTTTAGATGCTGCAATATTACAAAGGTATTTGCTGGAGATATTGACGGAATTCCCGTCACCAAACGGGATGAAAGCGGCAGATGTCAATGGTGACGGCAGAATCAACAGTCTGGACTATTCACTTTTTAAAAGGCATATTTTAGGCATAATATAGCATTTCCCGGTGGAAGATGTTACTCCTATACCTGAACCTGTTGACAAAGAACCTCCTACAGTTCCGCAAAATGTGCAGGTAGAAGACAGGACAATGACAACAGTAACTTTAAAGTGGGATCCTTCTACTGATAACGTTGGTGTGGCTGGATATAATGTGTATTTTGGAAATACAAAAATGGGTACTACTGATGATACGACAATTACTTTGACAGGGTTGTTGTCAGACAGGAAATATATATTCAGCGTCACTGCGTTTGATGAGTCGGGAAATGAGTCAGATATAAGTGAATATGTGGAGGTTACTACTTTGTCAGGAGCTTCATCCCCACCTGGTTTTGTTCAAGTTGAAGCAGGCAAAAAACATTCACTTGGGCTGAAAGAAGATGGTACTGTTTGGCTATGGGGTTTTATATATAAACCTTATGATCCCGAAACATATTATAATGACAACATGGTTTTCAAATACATAGGAGTACCTACTAAAATAAGTGAGTTAGAAAATATTACATGTATTTCTGCCGGTAGTTCTATAAGTATGGCGTTGGATAAAAATGGAGATGTATGGACTTGGAGAAATGATAACTTTATGCTTCCTGGTGCAGAAATACCTAAAAAAATTGATAGTTTAAAAGATATAAGTCTCATTTCATGCGGTGAATATGCATGTGCTGTAATTGATAAAGATAATAGTCTTTGGTATTGGGGAGGATTGAGGAATAGAGAAGATAAACCTAAAAAAATTGCAACTATATCGAATGTTAAAAAAATACAAGCTGGAAAGGATTATATTATTATTTTAAGAAATGACGGCACTGTATGGGGCTGGGGAGAAAAAGAGTTTCTTGGCATAAAAGAAAATCGGGGAATAACTGAACAACCGGTTAAAATTATGGATGACGTTATAGATATAAGCACGTATTCTGAACACACGTTAGCATTAAAAAGCGATGGAACTGTATGGGCTTGGGGTAGAAATAGTAACGGTCAGATTTCACCTAATAAAAGGATGTTTGGTTTTTCGAGTATACCTAGAAAAATAGAAGAGTTTGAAGATGTTAAGTCTGTTTTTGCCGGATATACTTACTCAATAATTATAAAAAATGATGACAGTATATGGTTTTTGGGTAATGAGCCACTGTCTTTGTATGAATGTAAAGAACCGCAAAGGATTTTAGATGGTCATATTTTTAAAAATATATCAACAGCACATTCAGCCATTCAAACTCTAAAAGAGGATGGCTCAACCTGGTATTTGTACATTGGAGATCCAGGTGAATATTCTCCGTCTTCATTTATTTTTTTCAAAGAAAGTGATGTAAATGACACAAGAATTTCCAAACTTTTTGCAAATGATGTAGTTGTTGAAGAGTTTACGGAAGATATGCATCAATTTTCCATGTTAATACCTTTTGGTTATGTACCTAAAATTGATGCACGTGCCGTTCACCCTGATGCAACAGTGGAAATAATACAGGCAAATTCAATTCCGGGGACTGCAACAATTAAGGTTACAGCAGCCGATGGACGTACAAAGCAAACATACACTATAAACATGTACCCGCCTCAATACGCCGACCTTAGGCTTAAATACACCTATGGGGAGTCCGGAACAGGTGCATCCGGTAACTTCTCCCGTACCTATACCGATATGACTGCATTGGCTCCCGGATTTGAACTGGCATTTAGCAGGACATACAACTCCACAGACAACCGCATAGGACCTATGGGAAGAGGTTGGACTTTTGGTTTTGAGTTCAGCATAAAAGATTCCAAATATGAAAATGTGAAAGAAGTTACTCTTCCTGACGGCAGTGTACAGCTTTTTAAATGGGACGGTTCTGAGTACATTGCAGAAAATTCAAGATCAGAGCTTTTGAAATATGGAAGTGACGGACACATACTAATTACAAAGGACCAGTACAGATATATATTTGACGGTAACGGATATTTGGTAGAAATGGTAGACAGGTATGGAAACACTGTAAATATAAAAGTTGATTCATTTGGAAGAGTTTCAGAAGTTAAAGACCAGGCAGGAAATTTATATAATATTGTTTATCAAAACGGGCTTATTAAAAATATAGTGGATGTAAAAGGCGGCAGGACAATTACATATGAGTACACCAGCGACGGCAGGTTGACCAAAGTAACTGATGCAGAGGGTATAAATACATATTACAAATATAAACAATATGTATTTGATTTGGCTGTGGGACCTGTATATGTTCTGAGTGAAATTCTGGACCATAATAATAATACGGTTGAAAGAATAGAATATTATTTGGACGGAGAAAATGTCGGAAAAGTAGAGACTTTGGTTGACAGGAACGGCAACAGATTCAGATATGAATACTATCCTCAGTATGGTTATAACATTATTTATGACAGCAATAACTATAAGCAAATTAAGTGGTACGATGAAAGGTACAGTTATTCAAGAGTTTCCGATGAAGTAGGAGATGTCAAGGTTAAGTATTATCTTGATGATAAAGGTGAAAACAAATATGGTGAAGAAAAATCCGTTACGGACAGAAACGGAAATACCACTATATATGAAAGGGACAGCAATGGTAATGTAACCAAAATAATAAATCCTGACGGAAGTGAAAAGATTTTCAAATATAATTCATACAATGATGTTATTTTCCAGCAGGATGAAGAAGGAAACAAAATATACTATGTTTATGACAGACAAAAACTGAAACATAAGATAGAAACAATAAACAAGTCGGACAGCTATAACGGTGAAGCTGTTGACAGCAGTATAAGGGAAAAGTTTGCAGTGACTTCATATGAATATTACAGTGATGAGGAATGCAGAAGCCTTGGTTATTTGGCAAAAGGTCTTGTTAAAAGTGTTACAGATCCTGACGGTAATGTGACAAGATACACATATTACCCTGATGGAAATGTTAAGACAGAAACAAATCCTGAGACAGGTTTACCTACTGTATATGAATATAATTCATACGGGCTTGTTACGTCAAAAACTACACCGGGCGGTTACAGGACGGAATATACTTATGACAAAAACGGCAACCTCATAAAAGAAGAACTGAAAAATCCTTATGATCCTTCAAAAAACAGTATTACAAGGACAATCTACGATGATGCAGGAAGGAAGGTTCAGGTTATTCCGCCAAACCTATATAATTCAAAACAGGATAATATCAGTAAAAATACATATTCTGATTCTTCTGCAGGTACACGCTATGCATATAATACAAAAGGGCAGATTAAATCCGTTACCGATGCAGAAGGAAATACCACTAACTATGAATATGATGTTTATGGAAATGTGGTTATTGAAGAAATGCCTAACGGCGGAGTATATAAATATGAATATAACCCAATAGGAAGGATTGTGAAAAAATCCTTTAAAAACAGTATGTCTTCAGGCTCGTTTACAACACTTGAAGAATATCAGTATGTGCAGGATAAAAATCCCCAAAAAACAATCATAAGACATTTAAACAGCAGTGAGACGGCAAAAACTACTGTTACTTATGACTATGCAGGACGGGAAATTGAAGTGATTAATCCTCCTGACATAGATAACAAAAGCTTTTCTACGAAGTCAGTATATTATAAAGATGGAAGAATAAAAGAATATACTGATGAAAGGAGATATACCACATATTATAATTACGACAAATATGACAGTGAATTAAAAATGAAATATGATGAAAAATGGATTCCTGCAGAAAGTTCAGGCTCAAATGTGCTTTACAGCTATACCAGGACATATTATAATGCTTCCGGAAGAGTAGCTGCAGAATGGTATAGTCCTCAATTAGTAAAGTTAAATGAAATTCCAAGTACCTTTATTAAAAAGACAACAGAGTATTATGCAGATGGACAAGTAAAATATGTAGAATTTAACGACGGAAGAAGGACCGATTATTCATATGACAATGACGGAAACCTTTCTTCTGAAAGAACCAAGAAAGATGCAAATGAAGAAATAAGAATAGAATATGAAAACAACCACTTTGGAAAACCGGAAATAATAAAACAATATGTAAGAAGAGGGGATATTGCAGGCAATTCCTTTGATGACAACAGAACTCAGGTAATAGCAACAGAGATTACCTACGATTTAGAAGGAAATGTTGAAACTGTAGTTAAGGACAGTGTCTATAAAGGCACTCCAAATTCAAAGAATATAAAGACATATACATATGACAAACTAGGCAGGGAAACAGGAACCATAGAATATATACTTGATTCTGACGAAACATTGAAAAAGGTTGAAAAGCGTACAACATTAAACTGGGAAGGTGAACCTCTTACTGAAGAGATATTGGTAAATGACATGGTACAAAGGCGTACCGCATACGAATATGACAAAAGAGGTTTTCTTACAAAGGTTACTGAACCGGGTAACAGGGTAACCCTCTATGAGTATGACCGTGGTGGAAGGCTTATAGCTAAAGTTTTACCTGAAAACTATATTCCAAATACATCGATAAGCAACATGAACAGGAATGTATATACTTATGACAAGCTTGACAGGGTTATAACTGAAGGTTTTACAGGAGTGGACGGAAAATTTGATGAAAACGGAAAATGGAATGAGTCCTCAAGTAAAACAACAATTATACATGCTGCATATAAATACGATGGTGCGGGAAATGTGATAAAGAAACTTGATGCTGTGGCATATAAAAATGCTTCCGGCTCTGATGCTGCACAAAAAATAGAAAAAGGTTACGGAACGGAATATGCATATAATCCAATGAATAAAGTAACTGCAGTTTTAGATGCTGAATCAAAAGAAAAATATAATCGTACTCTTTCTTCAGCTCCGCAGCGATTTAAGTATGACGCCTTAGGAAGAAAGATGGAAGAGATTGTTTTAAGGGAAAAAGCAAACGGAACAAGCTACAGTATATATGAAAGCATTACCAAATTTACATATGATGATGCGGGAAACATTATAAAAACTGAAATAAGAAAAGAAGACGGCACATATGTAACAGTTGCTTCCGCTGCATATGACTACTTAGGCAATGCCATTACAAAGACAGACGGAAATGGAAACACAACAATTTACAGCTACAATGCCTTTGGCAAGGTAAGGAGTGAGACAACACCGGGTGACGATTCCATAGAATCTAATACCATTAAATATCAGTATGATACAATGGGCAATTTAAGGGCAGTCCAAAGGAAAAATTCAACTTCATATGATACCATGACATATATTGAATGTGACAACCATGGAAGAATTTTGAAAAAGACAGTTGAAAGTGCCATAGGTACTGACTCTATATCTGAATCTTATAAACATGATATTTTTGGAAATGCCAGATTTAAAACAGACGCAAACGGAAATGTGAAAGAATACAGGTATAATGATTCTAATGAGTTGGTATACGAGGCAATAGAAGTAACAAACATTAATGGGGACACAACCCTTCACACTGCTACATACGAATATGACAAAAACGGCAACATGATACTTAAAAAAGATCATTTAGGGAATGAATGGGTATTTGTATATGACAATTTAAACAGGCTTCGTGAGAAGAAAGATCCTTACGGTGAAAGCATAGAAAGGATTAATTACAATGAAAACAATGTACAGACAGAATCCTTTGATGCAAAAGGAAATAAGACGGTTTACAATTATGACAAGAATAGCAGGCTCATTTTAACCATTGACCCTGAAGGAAATGAAAAGAGTCAGACTTATGATATTGCAGGAAATGTAAAGACAAAATTTGACGGAAAGAACACCACCTACTTAGGTTATGATTATCTTGGTAGAAATATATCTGTGTCAAATATTGTAGACGGAGAAATCCAGACAACCACCTATGAATACGACAACAACGGAAATCTTATAGTACAGACCAATGCAAAAGGTCATAAGACAATATATGAATACAATGCTCAAAACAAGCTTATGAGAAGAATTGACAACGGAGGAAGGACAGGCAAAGAAGGCAATTATTCATATGTTGACGGCAGGGTGGAATCTTATAGTTACAATCCTGACGGTACGTTAAAGAGTAAAACTGACAGGAAAGGTCAAAAGACAAACTATACATATGATATTCACGGAAGGCTTTTACAAGAGTCTGTAGGGAAAATAACAATATCATATACTTACGACGGCAACGGTAACCAGCTTACAATGACCGACAGTACGGGAACAACCGTAAGAACTTATGATGAGCTTGGCAGAATGACATCAAAAACGGTACCTGGTATAGGTAAAATCACTTACCTGTATGATGTAATTACAAAAGACGGTCTTGTAGCCCAGATGTCAACAGACCCTAAAGGCAATAAGAAAACAGAAATATTTGACAAGACCGGAAGGCTAAAAGCAGTTAAAAACGGGGATGTGAATGAAAAAGATTCTGCAGTATATGAATATTACCCTGACGGAAGCAGGAAGAGTGTTGTATATGAAAGTGGGTTAAGTTCAGAGTACACATATTATAACAACGGGCTTTTAAAGACTTTGAGGAATAAGAAGGCTGACGGCAGCATAATGGACGAATATTCCTACACATACGATGAAGCAGGAAATCAGGTAACAAAGAAGGAGTATATAAATGGAAAGGATAAGGGAACAACAATATACACATATGATGAGTTAAACAGGCTTGAAACAGTAACAGAGCCCTCTTCAAGAATAACAACTTATTCGTATGACAAAGCAGGAAACAGGGAAGTTGAAATAATTGAACACAATGGAGAGAAAGTAGTTAACACATATGAGTACGATGACCGGAACCGTTTAGAAAAAATAACCACAAGGGTTAACGGCAGCGTAACGGAGACAACTTCGTATACCTATGACAATAACGGTAATCAGCTAATGGTTACAAAGAACGGAGAAAGAACGGTAGCGAATACATACGATGAAAAGAATCAATTAGTCAGGACTAACACTAAAGGATCTACTGTTATTAATGTCTATAACGGTGAAGGATTAAGGGTAGAGAAAGAAACAAAAGGATTTTTGACAAGGTACCTTTATGAAAACTTAAATGTTATACTGGAAACTGACGAAAGAGGTAATGAAAAAGCAAGGAACCTGTACGGTCTAAACCTGTTAATGAGGGATGTTGACAGTGAAAGTTACTACTACTTGTATAACGGTCATGCAGATGTAACTGCACTTATAAATACCTCAACAGGTGAAGTTTCTGCAACTTACTATTATGATGCCTTTGGTAATATATTGGAGTCAACTGGTGATGTAAACAATAACATAACTTATGCAGGATACCAATGGGATGAAGAGACAGGGCTTTATTACCTCAATGCCAGAATGTACGATCCAAAAGTAGCAAGATTTTTGCAGGAGGATACTTACTGGGGGAATCCAAATGACCCATTGAGTTTAAATCTTTATACATATTGCAGCAACAATCCTATTATGTATTTTGATCCATTAGGTCACAATGCAGTAAATATTCAAGTTGGGGATGTAAAAGTGAAAAATGCAGCTGTAAGTGGAGGAAAAACAATAGGTAATTTGAATGACATTGTAAAAGGATTAGAAGGAGAAGTAAAAAAAGTAAGGAACGGCTTTTGGTGGTGCGATGTAATTGAATATGAGGTTTATTTCAAAAATCCTGAAACCGGTAAGAAAGAGAAAAAAATAACTTACAACTTGGAGACTATGAAAGATAGTTTCGGGAATGATTTTTCCGTTATAGATGGAAGGGTGCAGGGACAAGTCAGACAATTAGCGGAATTAGCTGGTTTAGATGATACAATTAGCTGGTGGCATGATAAAGATAAAAAACTTAATGTATTAGTAAGACCTGAATTAAAGAACGCCCCTGTACAGATTACAAGAAGTGGAAGCAAAATAAGTATTAAAGCCTATGCAGATATAGGTGGTGAAGCAAGTACTAAGAAAGCTTGGGAAGTAAGTGATGAAAGAGATCGTAAATTAACCAGTAATTTTAACTCTAAAAGTTTTAAAGAACTTGTCTCAGAAGGATTTAAGCTTTGGGAAGGTAATTACAATATGAATGGTGAAAGAGTAACAGTTAGTGTAGATGTTATACACAAAAACAAACATGAAGAAGTATCTTCTAATTCTAATCAACGATACCTTAAAATTGAGATTAGAGACCCAGAAAAAGAAAGTTCACAAAGTCATGTTAAAATTAATCCATTTAAACGATGGTCAATCAAAAATCCAGTAAAATATGTAAGACTTTATACAGGTCATTTAAGAAACGGGGTAATATCATATGATGATTGGGGAGGATTTAAAGCAGTGACAGCTCATGAATTTGGTCACGTTTTAGGCATTAGTGATGCATATGATGTCAGTGCTGAACGTTTAATTGGAGGAAGAAAAGCGGCTCCGGAAGTTATCATTGATAAAGTTAATGGTGAAGAGATAATTTATGAAACACCAAAAAATGCCATAATGAGGAGTGGATTTAGAGAAGGCGACTTTGTTACAGATTATGACATAAAGTTAATGTGGGATGCATTTTTGACCAATACTTTTCAGCATTATCCTGAGATAGAATAACCTAAATAGGAGGAGAAAGTTTTGAAAAAGAATATACTTTCGGCTATTACTGTTATAACCATTATATTACTGTTAGTGTCTTGTGTTAATAATGTAACTGAAGACATTTCAAATGATCAAGAGTTATATCGAATAGTAAAGCGTGGCAAATGGGGATTTATCAATCAGGACGGAGAAGTAGTAATAAAACCTAAATATAGATGGGCGTTAGAGTTTAGTGATGGGCTTGCACCGGTTCAAATAGGAGAGAAAATGGGTTATATTAACACAAAAGGTGAAATTGTAATTGAGCCAAAATTCGATTTTGCTAATGCCTTTAGTGAAGGGTTGGCAATAATCCGATTTGGCGAACATATAAGAGATAGGAGATATGGTGTCATAGATACAGGAGGAAATATAGTTGTTGAACCTGTATTTGAGAATCTTTCCGGTTTTTCAGATGGATTAGCAAACGGTCTTAAAGACGGTAAGGTGGTATATGTTGATACAGAAGGTAACATCGTTATTGACAAACAATTTGATATTTCTCTTGATTTTAGTGAAGGTCTTGCATCATTTGAGTCAGAAGGTAAGTATGGATACATCAATAAAAAAGGAGAAGTGGTAATAGAGGCTATATTTGAAGGTACATATTATTTTTCAGAAGGTCTTGCAGCAGCTAGAGTAAGAGCAGAAGATTATCCTGAAAATATTCCTAAAGGAGTAAATGTGGAGTATTTATATGGATATATTGATAAAACAGGGGAATTTGTAATAGAGCCTAAGTATACAAGTGCTTTAGATTTTAAAGAAGGCATAGCCCTTGTTTCAATCGGAGCTGAAAAGATGGGAATTAATAAAAATGGAGATGTATTGTTTAAAGCGGATGTTTGGAATTTTGGAGAAGGCTTTAGAGAAGGATTAGCACCTGCAGCTATAAATGTTGATGGGAACTCTATAATTGAAAATCTTAAATGGGGATTTATTGACATTAACGGAAAATTTGTCATAGAACCTCAATTTGATGAAGTGGAAAACTTTCGTAATGGTATTGCTCGTGTTAGAGTAGGTGATAAATGGGGATATATAAATACCTCCGGAGAATACATATGGAAACCATCTAAGTAGGATTGGCTAATTAGAAAAGGAGGAATGTGGTTTTGAAAAATATTTTTACAATGGTAATTTTGGCAAGTATTTTTTGACAACATGTTTTAATGCCGGTAATGACAATTTAAAAAACAGTGGTTCAACACCGCTAAATGATGGGTTTCAAAAAGTATCTTTTGGTGATAATCATATTACTGCAATAACAAGAAGTGGTACCGTACTTACTTGGGGAGATAATTCAAAGGGGCAATGCAATGTCCCGGAGGGATTAAGGGATGTGGTTGGAGTATCCTCAGGATATAATCATTCTTTAGCATTGTTACGTGACGGTACCGTTGTTGCATGGGGGAATAACTCAAAAGGTCAATGTGATGTTCCGGAGGATTTAAAAGATGTGGTAGCCATTTCAGCCGCTGCCGGTCACAATTAGAGAGACTAGTATTCCTGCTGGATTAAAAGATGTGAAATCCATTTCAACGGAAAGGTGTTTATCAATTGTATTAAAAAATGACGGTACAGTAGTTACGTTGTGCAGTGATTATTACGATATTTCAGAATATGCAAAACAGTTAAAACAGATAACTTATGTTGCAGCAGGACTATATGTAGCAGCTGCAATAAATGAGAACGGCGATTTAATAATTTGGGGAGATAATGTAGAACGATTTTATAATAAAGATTTAGATAATTTGATTTTATATGAGGCAAAGGGAAGGAATGAAAAGTAAAAACTTTTTTCAAATTTATTTTTTAAGCGTGAATAGCAAATATAATGCTGTAGGATACAAAAAGTGTTTCATATTAAAAGGTGAAAATAATGAATAGAATTAAGAAAAAAAGTGATATGTGTTTCTGGCAGTCTTTTTAATGATATTAATTTTTGCAATGATTGGCTTTATTAAATCGGTAAGCATGTCTGTTTACGTAGAAGATATTGAGGCTTCTGATACAGAAAAAAAGGCTGAAGTTGAAGAATTTGTTAATATCCAATTGCCTGAATATGTAAAAGCAATAAACTTAACAAAATATACAAAATACAACAATATAAGTTAGGAAAGGTTTAGGGGGCAAAAAATATGATTAAAAGAAAAAAATTATTAATTACTGTTAGATTAATAATTTTAGTTGTTGGATTAATCAGTATCATTTTTATTCTAAAAAGCAGACCTAAAAGAGTTATTGAGAATAAATTAGGTATTAAAATGCCTGCTGAATCAGAAATTATTAATTTTGATTCTTATTCTAATGGTTATTTTAAAGCTAAAATTATAATCAGAAATCATGACATTAATTACATAAAAAGTGAACTTGATAATTTTTTTGAAGGAGTAGTACAAAAGATAGAACCTGAAGAGTTTCCGTTTTTTTCAAATACATGTTCTTGGTGGGATTTAGATGTTCAAAATATTGAAACGTGTTATTCGAGATTTATAAGTGGAGAGAAAAGATTATTTAGGCCAACTTTAAAATCACGTGAAGTATGGGCTTTTATCACTAAAGGTGACGGTGATGATGAATATTACTTGTATATTTCATACTAATACTAAATGCAGTAGCTTAATACAAAATTAACCGCATCACTAAAATAATTTAAAACCAGAACAAAAAAGATTTTTCGGCTTAAAAAATATGGGTTTTTACTCTTTTATGACAGTTAGAGTATAGCTATAAAACAAAATTAATTATACAGGGAGGGATGATTTAATTGAAAAAGTTTTTTAAAGCATTAATGATCCTTATAGGAATTGTGGCTTTGGTCTCTGGAATGACTTTAGCTTGTTTAAATAAAATGGGAACTAATATGTCAGATGAGAGTGCTAATATAAATACAGGTAATTATATTGCAAAAGCAATAATGGCTTATTTACTTGAAACAGAGGATTACGAATTGAAGTTTGATAATGAAGATGATACATTAACTGTTGAAAAAATTATAACCAATTTGCAGGAACGAAGAGGAGTTTGGGACGGTTATTTTTACTTAAGACCAGGAGAAGATTATATCCCGAAAAAACATTATTTTTTCGGATTTATAAGAGATAAAAACATAGGTTGGAAAATAACAATAACTAGAGAGCCCTTTGATGTACATGTGGAAGTAAGTGATAAAAATGAGGTGATTTTTGAATAAAATTCTTTGCTGACGCAACAACTGTTGAGGCTAAAACAAATACTGGCCCAGATGTCCTGAAAATTTTAGCAAAGAAGAGATTTATGTTTCCTGCTTCATTAATTTTGAACAAAAGAAGGAAGTACACTGATGAAAAAGATTATAGTTGTTATAACAATTTTTTCAATGATATTTTTACTGATAAATCTTTTTCTTGTAGGAATCTACATGTACAAGGGCCTTACAAATAAAGTAACTGAAGTTAAATTAGAGAGTCCGGAAGAAATACATATTTTAGAAAAAGATTCAGGATATTCACAATACAACAGAAGAGGTTTTTATAATTGGAAAGTCGGAAATGATGACGAAATGACTTAATTGCATGCTTATTTATAGTTATCAACTTATTTGATATACAAGGGTTATCAAGAAGGAATGAAAGAGCGTAAAGTACCTATTAACAGTATTGAGGATTTTAAGATTTAAAAAAAGAATATAATATAGGAAAGGTTTAGGGGGCAAAAAATATGATTAAAAGAAAAAAATTATTAATCCTGAATTATTCACGGTGATATGAAAAAGATTTTCACCCATCATTCTTTATTTTACAGTTTAAAATTTGGAAAAACAATAACTTTGGGTACTAAAAAGTACTAAAAAAGGGTAGAGTTATCCTGTAACCAAAGTTGTTTCTCATTTTGAACTTGTCAAGGTACAATAAATGTTTGTTATTCTAACTTGATTTGTAGCTTATGGATGTTTTCTAGTGTTTCATAAAACTGTTTCTTATAAGGACAACTACTACAAAGCTTGAATTTTATATATCTTGCACCTTTTACTATCCTTGAAGCTATTTTTATCAATTTTAGTCTAACGGTTTCTATTTGAAGTCTTCTCATTTCTTTAGGAAGAACACATCGTCTAAACCAATTAAATAGATTATATACCAACATTGATATCTGTAGGCGGTTTGCATTAACCATTTTACTGCGACTACTCATGGAATCAAAGTCAAACCCGTTCTTTGACTCCTTTATAAAGTTTTCCATACGTCCACGATTGCAATAATATTGAATCAGTTTTTCAGGTTCAAGTTCCATGTTTGTTACAATAAAAGTATACATATAGATCATTTGACCTGTTGGCTTTTCTGCTTTAACAACAACTCGGCGTGGATATTTCCAACTTCCTGCCTTATAGTAAAATTCACCATAACACACAGCATAATCAATTTTATTAATAGCAGTTATATCATTAAGTTCATCTGTGAGATAGGCTGCCTCTTTATATAGAGTACTGTTGGCTTTAAGACGTATAGCATAAGAACAACCATTATGTTCTAATAAATCAAAGAGTTCAGGTACTGCGAAACCACTATCACCACGTAAATAAACTTTTGTATTTGGATATTGTTCCATATATTCCATAAGCAAAGGCTTTACAAATTCAACAGAACCATTTGATGTATAAACATTGCCATCCCGAAGCTCAGTTTTTAGAAGATCTCCAGTAAGACCATCATAGCAAAGCAAGGGATGATAACCATGGCTTGAATAATGATAATTAAAAGCTTCTCCCTCTTGACCTCCATATGTACTAAAAAGTGTAGAATCAATATCAAGTAGTACATTGTCTGGATGCTTAATTGAATAAATCTTTTGCCTCATGATTTTACTAATTTGCTCAAATTGAACAAGTGTATCTTCATCCATTCGGTTAAAAAATCTTGACATTGTAGGTTGTGAAGCTAGTGATTTCTTATCAAGGATATTATTAAAAACAGGATCATTGGTAAGTTCATCTGCGTCGTCATCCTGAAAATATCCAGCAATGGTCTGATATATTTCTTGCTGTAGATTTTCGGCATCGGTATGAAACCGAAAACTAGCGGAATCATTTGTTTTAAATATCTTTTTTATAACTTTTTCAAAACCAATCTTTTTTATAAATTCTTTTATCAGCAATAGTCCTGTATCAGAAGATAAATCTCCACCATCAAAATTTATTTTTACTTTGTTATTGTATTCTAATTTAGTATCAGTTAAAATATTCATGAGAGCTCTCCTTTAAATGTTTTGTCGTGATTACATTTTAACAAAGTTGAGCTCTTTTTTCTATAAAAACAGTTCACTTTTTAGATGAAAATTAATATTAATGCAAATGCAGCAAATATAGCGTGTAAAGAATCATTTTATAAAACTCGTGAATAATTCAGGTTAATTACTGTTGGATTAATAATTTTAGTTGTTGGATTAATCAGTATCATTTTTGTTTTAAAAAGCAGACCTAAAAGAGTTATTGAGAATAAATTAGGTATTAAACTGCCTGCTGAATCAGAAATTATTAATTTTGATTCTTATTCTAATGGTTATTTTAATGCTAAAATTATAATTAGAAATCATGACATTAATTACATAAAAAGTGAACTTGATAGTTTTTTGGAGGAGCAGTACAAAAGATAGACCCTGAAGAGATGATGATTTTTCCAAATATATGTTCCTGGTGGGATTTGGATGTTCAAAATATTGAAACGTGTTATTCGAGATATTTGAGCAGTCCAAAAATATCTTTTCAGCCAATTTCAAAATCACAACAAATATGAGTTTTCATTGCTAAAGGTGCCAGTGATGATGAATATTACTTATATATTTCATACTTTAGCTAAATGCAGTAGCTTAATACAATATAATTGCATAAGAAAGAATATTGTTTTAAATGTAGAAAGAGAAAACCCCAAATGTTAAAATGATGTGGCTTTTACAGCTACATAAATAACCATCGGGTAGGAGGTAAATAATTATTTTATTTACCGACCTCCCACACCACCGTACGTACGGTTCTCGTATACGGCGGTTTCATAGTTTACACTCTAACTTCAAGGTAATATTTAAGAAGACTTAAATATCCTTGCTTTTCAAACCTAGCATTGGTTAGGGTTGTTGAAAGAATCCAGCTATTGGCTGTGTGCCAGTAGCTTTTTCTAGTGTTAGCCCATTCCCAAGCCTTTTCTTTAGCTACACCTAATTTCTGAAGGTTTTCAAATTTAGTTTTGACCTTCTTCCATCTTTTCCATGTTATCATCCGAATCCTTCTTCTTAACCATTCATCAATGGATTGCATAACAGTCTTCATGTCTGCTAGTTTAAAATATTGAACCCATCCCCGAATAATTTGATTAAGTTTAGTTTTCCTTCCTTCTATGCTCATACCGTTACTTCTACCTGTTGCCACTCTTAGTTTATCTTTTAACTTGCTTATGCTTTTAGGGTGAACTCTAAATCTGCATTTACCTTTTATTCTATAGAAGCCGTATCCTAGATATTTAACTTGATTAAGTCTAGTTATTGTAGTTTTCTCTTTGTTTATTTTTAACTTCAATTTGCCTTCTATGA
>LFRM01049288.1_pt1 | contig 24141 bp, 23 predicted proteins | sample 618341 | NCBI WGS metagenome assembly LFRM01 (sample SAMN03654438, study PRJNA283298) | anaerobic digester metagenome | isolation source: pool of bioreactors CSTR01a, CSTR02a, and CSTR03a thermophilic anaerobic... | place: Denmark: Kgs. Lyngby | collected 2014-05-21 | reverse complement strand
TCTGCCTCCAGTTCCTGCTGAGGAGGGGTAAGCGCTGCAGCCAGACCGCCTGTTACCAGAAAAGAGCTGTCCTCTCCAGGATCCTGCCCGTTGGGAAACAGAAAAACCTGGACGCCGTTTTCTGCCGCCTCCATGGCTGACAGCAGCGCGGCGGTCATTCCGCCGATAACAGCCACATCCGCTCCTCGGGGAATTTCCGCTTTTATCTCCACCTTTTGCAGCGGTATCTGCAGCACAAAGATAGCTAAAATTGCGGAAAGCAGAAAAATAACGATCAGCGGGGAGCTTTCTTTCCTCTGAGGCAAAAGTCTTTTTCCTCCTTATTTCATGCAGCTTTTATTCCCTGGCAACTACCGCTACATTGACCACTTTATCTTCAGGCGCCAGACGCATAAGCGTAACACCCCCGGCATAACGCTTCTGAATGGGAATCTGGGAGACCTTTGCCCTGATGATCAGGCCGCGAGCAGTAATAGCAATTAGCTCCTCTTTTTTTTGTACCGGCATAAAGCTGACCATAGCACCGCTGCGTTCGCTTGGCTTGAAAGCCAGGACACCCCTTCCCCCGCGGTTCTGAGAACGGAACTCAGAAAGCCTCGTCCTTTTGCCGAAACCGTTTTCGGTGACAAAGAGCAGAACCGCATTATCACCGGTTACAACGCTCATACCGATTACTTTTTCATCTTCAAGGAGGGTAATGCCTTTAACTCCCCTGGCGGTGCGCCCCAGTGTCCTAAGCTGTGACACGGGAAAACGAATCAGCAGTCCTCCCGATGTAGCCAGCAGAACATCGGCAGCTTCGTCAAAAACCCCTTTGGCATTCTCAGCGTTGTTTTCGCTTTCGATTCCAGTGTCCTTGTCTACAATTAGGCGCTTTACAGAAATAAGCTCATCACCGGCAGTAAGATCAATTGCTATCAGCCCGGAGCGCCTGGCTTCAGCATACTCCCTGAGTTGGGTCCTCTTGATTAAACCGTTTTGCGTAGCCAGGATAATATGGTCTTCTTCATCGTATTCAGCCAGCGGGAAAACAGCGGTGATATACTCACCGCTATCCAGCGGCAGCAAATTAATAATCGCCGTTCCCCTGGCCTGCCGGCCCGCTTCCGGTATTTCATAAACCTTGAGCGGGTACACTTTCCCGGTATTACTGAAGAAAAGAAGCTTTGTCCTGGTTGAGGAGACAAAAAGTTGGACAATAAAATCTGTCTCCCTGGTAGAATGCCCCAAGACACCCCTACCTCCCCTGCCCTGGCTGCGGTAGGTGTTGAGAGGCTGGCGCTTGACATAGCCCTGCTGTGTGAGCGTAATAACCATCTTTTCTTCCACGATAAGGTCTTCCAGGTCAATTTCACCTTCATCAGGAACAATCATCGTGCGGCGCTGGTCGCCATATTTTTCCTCGATCTCTTTAAGTTCCCTCTTGATTTCCTTCATCACCAGGCGTTCATCAGCCAGAAGGGCCTCCAGGAACGCTATCTCCTCCATCAAAGAACGGTACTCTTCCTGCAATTTTTGCCTTTCCAGAGCCGTTAATCTTTGCAGTCGCATATCAAGGATGGCCTGGGCCTGTTTCTCGCTTAGCCCGAATTCCCGCATTAAACCTTCACGTGCCTGCTCCACATCGGCCGAACCCCTGATCAGTGCAATTATTCTATCCAGGTTATCCAGGGCAATGCGCAGGCCTTCCAAAATATGCGCTCTGTCCTTAGCCTTTCTTAACAAAAACTGGGAGCGCCTGGTAATTATTTCCTTCTGGTGCTCCAGATAGGCCACAAGGAGTTCTTTTAAAGTAAGGACCTGCGGCCTTCCGTCCAGTAAAGCCAGCATAATAATACCAAAACTCTGCTGCAGCGGAGTAAATTTAAAGAGTTGATTTAAAATAACCTGCGGGTTAAAGCCCTTTTTCAACTCAATAACAATGCGCACGCCGTTACGGTCCGACTCGTCCCTCAACTCAGTGATCCCGGTAAGCTTTTTCTCTCTGACCAACTCGGCAATTCTCTCTATCAGCTTGGCTTTGTTCTGCTGGTAAGGAATTTCTGTAATAAGCAGCCTGTCTTTACCATCCTCTGTTTTTTCAATGCTGGTTTTACCTCTAATTTTAATTGTCCCCCGGCCGGTCAGGTAGGCATCGTGTATACCGGAATAGCCAAGGATCACACCGCCTGTCGGAAAATCCGGCCCTTTAACATAATTAAAAAGATCCCTGTCGGAAGCATCGGGCTTATCAATAAGATAAATAAGGGCGTTTATCACTTCGGTAAGATTGTGAGGGGGCATATTGGTGGCCATGCCTACGGCAATACCTGAAGAACCGTTAACCAGCAGGTTGGGAAAACGCGAAGGTAAAACAACAGGTTCTTCCAGCGTCTCGTCGAAATTAAGCCGGAAATCCACTGTCTCCTTGTCAAGGTCGCGCAGCATCTCCATAGCGAGGGGTGAAAGCCTCGCCTCCGTATAGCGCATGGCAGCAGCCCCATCACCGTCCATGGAGCCGAAATTGCCCTGACCGTCAACCAGCGGATAGCGGATGGAGAAATCCTGGGCCATACGCACCATGGCGTCATAAACAGCCTGATCCCCGTGAGGATGGTATTTTCCCAGCACCTCGCCAACAAGACGGGCTGACTTTTTATGAGGTTTATCCGGGCCCATTCCCAGCTCCCGCATGGCATAAAGGATGCGCCTGTGCACCGGCTTTAACCCGTCCCGCACATCAGGCAGCGCCCGGCTGACAATAACGCTCATGGCATAATCCAGAAAGGAGCTCTTTACTTCTTCATCAATGGGTACCGATAATATTCTCTTGTTATGCGGCATAAATTGTTCTCCTTAATATAATCTATATATCCAGATTTCGCACTTCTCTGGCATGGTCCTCGATGAACTTGCGCCGGGGTTCAACCTTGTCGCCCATCAAAAGGGTAAAAACGTTATCGGCCAGGATAGCATCCTGCATATCTACTCTTAAAATAGTCCTCTTTTGTGGGTCAAGGGTTGTTTCCCAGAGTTGTTCCGGGTTCATTTCGCCCAGGCCTTTGTAACGCTGGACAGTTGTTCCCTGGCGCCCTATCTTCATCATCAACTCTTCCAGCTCTGACTCCCTGTAAAGGTAATATGTTTTTTTACTTTTGCTCACTTTGAAAAGAGGGGGCTGTGCTATATAGATATTTCCTTCTTCAATCATGGGTCTCATAAAGCGGAAGAAAAATGTCAACAGCAGGGTTCTGATGTGGGAACCGTCCACATCTGCGTCAGTCATGATAATAACACGGTGATAGCGCAGCTTGTTGATATCGAAATCTTCTCCAATGCCTGTACCCAAAGCAGTAATAAGGGCTCTAATTTCTTCGTTGTTCAATATTTTGTCCAGGCGTGCTTTCTCTACGTTCAAGATTTTGCCCCTCAGAGGCAAGATGGCCTGAAAATGCCTATCTCTCCCCTGCTTGGCTGAGCCGCCCGCAGAGTCACCCTCTACGATAAAGAGCTCGCTCTCGTGAGGGTCCCTGGAGGCACAATCAGCCAGCTTCCCGGGAAGGTTGCTAATCTCCAGGGCGTTTTTGCGCCGTGTCAACTCCCTGGCCTTGCGGGCCGCTTCCCTCGCACGTGAAGCCTGGAGAGCTTTATCGCATATCTTCCTGGCCACAGAAGGGTTTTGTTCCAAGAAAGCGCCTAGTTCGTCCGTTAGGACGTTTTCGACAATTCCCCTTACCTCCGTATTTCCCAGGCGGGTTTTGGTTTGTCCTTCAAATTGGGGATTAAGAATCTTCACACTGATAATCCCTGTAATCCCTTCCCTAATGTCTTCACCCTGTAAATTTTCCTGGTTTTCTTTTAAAACGCCCAACCTGCGGGCGTGGTCGTTTACCAGGCGTGTGATGGCTGTTTTAAAAGCCTGCTCGTGGGTGCCTCCCTCCTGGGTCCTGATATTGTTGGCATATGAATAAATGGTTTCGCTAAAACCGGTATTATACTGCAAAGCAGTCTCTACCAGACAGTTATCCAGCTCCCTTTCTATATAGATCGGCTTTTTGGGAAAGGTTTCCTTGTTTTTGTTCAGAAATGAAACAAAAGAAGCGATCCCTCCCTCAAAAGTGAAGACTTCTTTCTTTTTTTCCTTATCACGGTGATCTTCGGCAATTATTTTTATACCCTTATTCAGGAAAGCCAGCTCCCTGAGCCTCTGAACCAGGTGCTGGAAATCAAAATTGATCTCTTCAAAAATTTCCGGGTCCGGATAAAAGGTTATGGTAGTGCCTGTTTTTTCCGTTTTCCCCTTTACAGAAAGAGGAGTAACCGGGACGCCTCTTTCATAACGCTGTTTATATATCTCCCCTTCCCTTTTGATCTCCACTTCCAGCCACTCTGAAAGGGCGTTAACAACAGATACGCCTACACCGTGAAGCCCTCCGGCCACCTTGTATCCTTCACCGCCGAACTTGCCTCCGGCATGCAAAATGGTCAATACTACTTCCAGCGCCGATTTTTTTTGCTGGGGATGCTCCTTGACGGGTATCCCTCTGCCGTTATCAATGACTGTAACACTGTTATCCTTATTAATAATAACTTTAATCAAATTACAGTACCCGGCCATGGCCTCATCGATACTGTTGTCTACAACTTCGAAAACAAGGTGATGCAGTCCGCGGCTCCCGGTAGAGCCGATATACATACTGGGACGTTTTCGAACCGCCTCCAGTCCTTCTAATACCTGGATTTGGCTTTCATCATATACGCCTGATAGCTTATCGTTCACCTGGTAACCTCCCACGGGAAAACTATTATTCCCATTTTCTTTCTATTCTCTTTTGCAATGTGAGAGGAGAAATAGGAGAATAATACACTTTTTTCTCCGTTATGATAAAAGTATTGCAGAGCTCTTCTTCTTTCCTGGTCAGCTTTTCCCCGGGAAAGCTTTCTAAAAACTGGTTATTAACCTGGTTATTTTTCAACTCCAAATTAAAAATGCCGATAACTTCTTCCAGCGATACAACCCGGGAATTTCCTATGTGTAAAAACATCGACTTTCCCCTTTCATTATTGCTTTAATTGCTGCCTCTTTTGATAGAGGAAGCTTTTTATTAATAAGCTTCTCAGCCGTGGTTGAAAAGGTTCAGGAGATAAAAGAACAGCGTTGTCTATATCTTCTTCTTCGCCGGGTTCGAGGCCAGCGTTTTCATCTTCGCTACACAACAGTTCATTGGTTTTAAAAAGTGCATTTGTCTCTTCTCTTTCTCTGGCAAGGCGTGAATGAAAATCGGCGTTAAAAAACTTTATGTCACTGATTGCCTTAAAGCCTGCTGCCCTGTTAAAATCCTCGATAATCCTGGGCTTGAGCATGGTCAGATGAAATAGCCACGTGCTATCTGTTACTTCAACGAACAATTTGTTTTTCTTAATCGCCACAGGCCGCGAATATCGGATAATTTGCTTGCCTGCTACCTTGTTCCATAACGCCAGCTGCTCACCTTTGTCCAACTGCTCCTGTAAGCCTGCTTTAAAAAGAAAGAGATCGACAGCGTGTTTAATCTGCTGCATTACGTTTTTCCTCCCGTATTTTACCCTCCCTGATCTGAAGAAAAGAGGTGCAGTTCATCTTTTCCAGAAAGGAATCCAGGAAGCTGTCTTTTTCCGTGACAGTCAAAAATACTTGTTCGGCGTTATGGAGAAGCAGGAAGCATTGTTTTTTTCTTTGCTCGTCCAGTTCTGAAAACACATCGTCAAGAATAAAGAGCGGTTTTTCCTTTTTTTCGCTGTACAGCTGTATTTGTGCCGCTTTAAGGGCAATAACGGCACTTCGCTGCTGTCCATGCGAAGCAAAACGCTTGGCCTCCCTTCCATCCAGCAAAAAAGTTAGATCATCCCTGTGCGGTCCAAGCAGCGAAAAACCTCTTTTCCATTCTTCATTTTCCCATAAGGCCAATTTATTGGCAAATGCCTCTTCAATTTCTTCGATCTCTGCAGTTACTGCATTTTCTCCGATAATATTATTATACACTATTTTCATCTTCTGGTCATTTTGAAAAAGGACATTATAGTTATAAGAGGCCAGTTTGCTCCATATAGACAATACATGTGCCCTCATTTGAATTATTCTGCTGCCGAAATAAACAATCTGTTTATTCCAGGGGCGTATTAAATCCTGCGTTTCTCTGTAAAGCTTTTTTTCTTTCAAAACCCTGTTTTTTTGGTAAACCGCACGGTTGTAGCGACTCAAAAAATCCGCATAAAGAGCGTTTTCCTGGCTTAGTTCCCTGTCCAGAAAACGCCTTCTTTCTTCTGGACCTCTTCGGACAAGCTCCAGATCCTCGGGCAAGAAAAAAACGACCGGGCAATGCTCTGCCAGGCGAAATTGCCTTACCGGCTTGCCGTTAATTTTCATAACCTTTCTTTTCTTTAATAAGTCATAGCCAAGCTCGACCTTAAAAAAACGTTCCTGAAGGTATATCGTCCCTTGAAGATAATAAAATGGCTTATTCCAGCACACAAGATCACGTTCTTTAAGATTTCTAAATGAGTGGGCAAAACATAGATTATAAATGGCCTCCAGTAGATTGCTTTTCCCCTGCCCGTTTGCTCCCTGAATGATGCAGGTGCCCGGCAGAAAAATAGCTTTTTCCTCTTCATAATTGCGAAAATTTTTTAGGGCTATTTCCTTGATATACAATAATTACTGCACCTTCCAAGGGAACTATTACTTCATACCGACCTTACTGGCGCTGTCCTAATTTTCTTTTTTATCAATCTTTATGGGCAGCACGAGATATCTATAAATCTCCTGAAGATCATCCTGCTTTCTGTGGCAGTAAAAAATACATGGACCAAAAGGTCCGTTAAACTCTATTTCCACATATTCTTCATCCACAACACGCAGGGGATCGGAAAAATAACGGCAATTAAGAAGAATTTCCTCCAGATCGCTTCCCTCTTTCTTTAGCAGGGACAGATCTTCACTCATTCTGCCAATTTCCGACCCTGATCTTATTTGCATGGTTTTATCCTGAATACTCAGCGAAATCATCTGATTTGGACCTTGAGCAAACAATGCGGCCCTTCCCAGCGTCTTCTCCAACAACCCGGTATTTACAACTATTTTTGTACTGGATTCGGCTGGAAAGGCATCGGTAAAGTTTGGATATTTATCTTCCAGTAGCCGGCCTGAAAAAATAAATTGACGGTATTTAATGATCAATTCATGGTCCAGGTAATATAGTTCAACCTTTTCCCTGGAATCATCAAGAATCCTCATAATTTCAAACAGGCTTTTACTGGGAATAAGCATACGTAGAGGTTGAACATTATGTTTTTTCCCTGTTAAAATATTATTGTGAGCCAGACGATATGTATCAGAAGCCATACAAGTTATATTTTCCTCAGAGTCAACTTCGATGAGAACTCCCCTGAACAAAGGTTTACTTTCATCCTGGGAAGCTGCAAAAATAACTTTTTTAATAATGTTTTTCAAATCTACTGATGCAAAGACGAGTTTTCCCCAGTTTTTCCATTCCTCTTCAGCAGATATAACGGGAAACTCGTCGGCATTCATACCATATAAAAAAAATTTAGTCTGTCCGCTAAATATTTCCATGCGCAGTCCTTCTTCATCCGTTTTAATTTCCAGCTTTTCAGACGGTAATTGCCTGACAATATCTACAAGTTTTCCCGGCAGAACTACAACGCCTTCTTCAAGTATTTCCACATCACGGCATTCCGCTTTGACAGCGATCTCCAAATTGTTTGCTGTAAAGGAAAGAGTATTGTCTTTGGCCTCAACTAGAATACCTTTAATAATCTGCAGTGGTGATCTTACAGGAACAACTCTTTCTACAATATTAAGATTTTCCAGCAAAAAACTTTGTTGTGCTAAAAAATGCATAAAGAGAACCTCCTGATAAAGTTATAAACATAAGACTGATAACAGGACAATTATTAATAATAATTTATAAAAAAATAGGTATCAGTAATCATAAGGGATGTGGATTGGTGGATAAGTTGCCTGTTAATCCGAAAAGACGTGATTTGTGAGGTTGAAAAAGTTGTGGAAAAAACAAGGCATTTATCTACATAATTCACAGGTAAAGAAAAAAGTAAAACATAAAAGCAAAACTATCCACAAAAAATAACAGGTATCCACAACTTATTATTAGCTTGTCCACTGTTAATAGTTTAAAAGGTTTTTTATATCCTTAAGGTAACGAAGCAACTTTTCATCGCTGGCCATGTTCGCTGAAATTTTCTTGTGCGCGTGTATAACGGTTGTATGATCTTTTCCTCCAAATTCTTCGCCTATCCTTGGAAGAGAAAGATCGGTCAACTCACGACAAAGATACATTGCTATTTGCCTGGGTAAGGAAAAATTTTGCGTTCTTTTTTTGGATTTCATATCCTGAACAGTAATTTTGAAGTAGGATGCTGTTGTGGATATAATTTCTTCAGGTGTGAGATTCTTATGCTTTTGTGTAAAAAAGTCTTTTAACGCTTCTCTGGCAATTTTTAAGTTTATTGCTTTATCCTCCAGGGAAGCATAAGCAATTATTCTGATCAGTGCACCTTCCAGTTCTCTGATGTTGTTCTCAACTTTTTGCGCGATAAAAGTAAGAACATCATCAGGAATAACAATCCCTTCCTGTAGACTTTTTTTACGCAAAATGGCAATTCTTGTTTCCAAGTCAGGAGGATGAATATCCGTAATAAGACCCCATTCAAAGCGAGAGCGAAGCCTATCTTCCAGTGTAGGTATTTCCTTCGGCGGCCGGTCACTGGAGATAACAATTTGCTTGTTATTCTCATGCAGGGCATTGAAGGTATGAAAGAATTCTTCCTGGGTTTGTTCTTTTCCGGCCAGAAACTGAATGTCGTCAATTAAAAGAACATCGACGTTGCGGTATTTATTGCGAAATTCTACGGTTTTATTATCCCTGATGGCATTTATAAATTGATTTGTAAATTTTTCTGATGAAAGGTAATCAACTTTTTCACTGGTGTTATGGGAAATTACATAATGCCCGATGGCATGCATCAGGTGAGTTTTCCCCAGACCGACGCCGCCATAAATAAACAAAGGGTTGTAGGCCCGGGAAGGAGCCTCTGCTACTGCCAGGGAAGCAGCATGGGCCAGCCGGTTGCTACTTCCTATGACGAAACTTTCAAAAGTGTATTTGGGGTTTAACCATTTACAGGTACCGGAAAAATCTTTTTTTCCCATATGTTCGTCAGAATGGGAAGCTTTGTGGTTTAAGGAATGGTTTTTAATACGGTTTCTTTGTTCATTAAAAGCGCTGCTCTGTGGTGTAACAAATTGTATGTAATAATCGCAGTTGCTTACCTTTTGTACAGCATTGGAAATAGTAGAGCGGTAATGATTTTGTAACCAGTCTTTAGTAAATTCGTTTGGCACCTCGACGATTAAAGTGTCATTTTGCAGCTTTAGAGGCCTGGTTGTTTTTAACCATGTTTCATAACTGGGTTTGCTAAGGATTTTTTCCATTTCCAGTAACACGGACCGCCATATATCAGCTAAATGCTCTTCCATAATAAAAAACCCCCAAACATCTTATCCACAATAGGGGAAATCTTATCCACAATTTCTGTGGATAAGATTAGGAAAAATGGTTATACACAACAATATAATAACAGAATAGGGCAAGCCCTGCAATAAAAGTAAAAGCTCATAAAAGAGCATATGAAGTCTTAAAAGGCTTTATTGTGTTTTTTACTCCTTGATTTGCTGATAAAAAGAAAAAATCAAAAAGGGGTGTCAAATGTTGCATCAATTAAAAAGATAAGTTATAATGAGTTCCAGAGTTTTACTGAAGCAACATATGTAAAAAGCGGAGGTTTTTTAAGGTGAAAAGAACATATCAACCCAAAAAGCGAAAACGTAAAAGATTACACGGTTTTTTAAAAAGAATGAAAACTACGGCAGGGCGTAATATTATTAAACGTAGAAGAAAGAAAGAAAGAAAAAGACTGTCTGCCTAAAAAAAAGGAAAAAGGTGTAAGGAAATCAAGGCCCGAAAAATTGAAAAACTTCGTAAAAACTATGAGTTTCAAAAGGTATATAAACAAGGAAAAGCGCAGGCAAGCGGGAAAACAATACTTTTTATCAGAAAAAACGGTCTAAGTTATAACAGGTTGGGAATATCAGTAAGTAAAAAAGTGGGAAAAAGCGTAATAAGACATCGTTTAAAAAGGCTTTATCTAGAGGCATTCCGTTCTTTGTTGCAGGCTATAAGTAAAGAAGGATTCGATATTGTTGTTATTGCCAGAAAAGGTGCCGCAGGGATGTCTTATGCAGAAGCGGTAAGGGAATTACAAAAATTGCTGGCAAAAGGAAAGCTCATCAAATGAAATTTATTGTATTGTTCTTAATAATGGCCTACAGAAGAGCAATTTCCCCTTTTTTATCCCCAAGATGCCGCTTTTACCCTTCCTGCTCACAATACTGCTATGAGGCAGTAATGCAATACGGAGTTTTGAAGGGGCTCTTTCTGGGTTTAAGGAGAATATTAAGATGCCATCCCTTTAACCCTGGGGGATACGACCCTGTTCCTTTACCGAAAAGTGATACTAATTGAATAGAGAGATAATAAGGGGGCTAAATTATTAATGATACAGACTCTGGCTGAGTATATAAATATTATCCTTATGTTTTTTTACAATAGGGTGGGCGATTATGGTGTCGCCATTATCATGCTTACTGTTCTTGTAAATATTATTATGTTTCCTTTGACCAGAAAACAGCTGGAGTCCTCAAGAAAATTACAGGAAATACAGCCGGAACTCAAAAGATTACAGGAAAAGTACAAACATGATAAAGAAAAATATAATCAGGTTACCATGGAGTTCATGCGTGAACATAAAGTAAACCCGCTGGGAGGATGTCTTCCGCTTTTAATACAGCTGCCTATCATGATCGCCATTTTTCAACTGCTACGCGATACCAGTATAATTGCCAGGTCAGTAGAAAATTTTAATCCCTACTTTCTTTTTTTCGGATTGGACTTGACAAAACCGGATCCGCTTTATATTTTACCAATCATGTCTGCGGCCGCAACTTTTTTCCACCAGCGCCTGGTGATAACTGATCCGAAGCAAAAAATGATGCAGTATATATTCCCCATAATGATACTGGTTATTAGTATAAGCTTTCCTGCTGGGCTGCTTTTATACTGGTTTACCAACTCTTTGCTTTCTGTAGGAAACCACTTTTTAATGAAAAAGCTGGAAAGACCCAAGATTGACAGGGAACATGGGAAAAAAGAGAAGGCTAAAGATGAAAGCCTCCCTTCCAAAAGCCAGTCATTTAACTATGCAAGCGATAATCTAAAAGATAACCAGAGAAAAGAAGCAACGAAACAGGGGAAGAAGAAAAAAGTGAAAGCATCCCCAAAAAAAGATGCCCCGAAAGGTAAAAAGAAAGCTGTAAAGGGCAAAAAGAAAGGGGCTGGCAAAACCAGATGATTTCGCTTGAAATAAGTGCAAAAACAGTTGAGGAAGCTCTGGATGAAGGTATTAAAAAGCTGGGGGTAAAAAAGGAAAATGTAAAAATGGAAATACTAAATGAGCCGTCCCAGGGCTTACTGAAATTTCTGGGTTCCAAACCTGCCAAGATAAGGCTGACTGTTAAAAAAGAACCCGAGGAATATATTAAAGATTTTTTGGAGAATATACTCAGTATTATTGGCTTGCAAGGTGACGTTTTACTTGAAGCTAACGAGGATGATACACTATCAATAATAATAAACGGTAAAGATCTTGGTTTGCTCATTGGAAAAAGAGGAAATACTTTAAATGCTCTGCAATATTTAGCCAATGTTATTTTCCACAGGCAATTTGCCAATAATAAGAAACGCATTCTGCTTGATGTGGAAAACTATAGGATGAAACGTAAGAAAACACTTGAGGAGTTGGCCAAAAATCTGGCTCTTAAAGCTCTGAGGACAAAAAAAGAGGTGATTTTGGAGCCGATGACTCCCCAAGAGAGGCGTATTATCCATTTGGCTTTAAAAAATAACCGCGATGTTATTACCTCCAGCCATGGAGAAGAACCGTATCGTAAAGTTGTAATTTCACCGCGTTAAAAAATGCTAATAAAAGAAACCGGGTGACGAACGGAAAGTTGCTATACTTAGTGATTTTTTATTTGATGAACGTGATAAAAAATGAAGCCGCATTGTCTTAGGGCTATGCGGTTTTTTATAACTTTTAGAAAAAGAAAGTTGAGGCCATAAAATCTATGCAGAGCGAAAAGGAAACCATTGTGGCTATCTCCACTCCGCCGGGTGAAGGCGGTATCGGCATCGTCCGCATGAGCGGTCCGGAAGCCTTTAAGATTGCGTTGGAAGTATTTGCTGCCGCTAGAGGTAAAAGAAAAGCGGAACGAAAAAAGCTTTCCAGTCCTGTAGACAAGAAGCTTTATTATGGATATATAGTTGACGAAGAAGGAAAAGAAATTGACGAAGTATTGATTAGCTTTATGAAGGCGCCCTATACATATACGCGGGAAGATATTGTAGAGATTAATGCCCATGGAGGTATTGTTCCTTTAAGAAATATTTTAAAGCTGATTATCAAAAAGGGAGCAAGACTGGCTGAACCGGGAGAATTTACTAAAAGAGCATATCTAAACGGTCGAATAGATCTTCTCCAGGCGGAAAGTGTTTTGTCAATCATTCGTGCTAAAACAGATAAGGCTTTGAAATCAGCCATACAAAGCCTTAAAGGAGCCCTTTCAGGCGAAATAGTGAAAATTCGCGATGCTATTATCAACATACTTGCTGAAATAGAGGTGGATGTTGATTTTTCTCATGAGGAACCGGATTTGCAAAACGAAAATTATCAAAATATTAGCCAAAGAATTAAGCACTTAAAAGAACGGATTGAGCTTTTACTGAAAAAGAAAGAAAGAGGCGTAATTCTTCAAGAAGGATTAAAAACCGTTATTACGGGAAAGCCAAATGTTGGCAAATCCTCTCTTTACAACTATCTTATCAGGGAAGATAGGGCTATTGTTACTGAAATACCAGGTACAACCAGGGATATTTTAATCGAATATATTAATATCGGCGGTGTCCCTTTAAAGCTAATTGACACGGCCGGGTTGCGCAAAAATGGCGATAAAGTGGAAAAAATCGGCATAGAGATATCTAAAAAGGCCATGAAGGACGCGGATTTGCTCTTATTCTTGATCGATGCCGCTACCGGTTTAACCACTGAAGACAGATGGATTTACGAGCAAATACCTCCTGAAAACAGAGGCAACGTTATCTATGTCCTTAACAAGATAGATTTGAAAAAAGAATTGAATATTGAAATGATAAAGAAGGAATTTTGCAGTCAAAAGGTGATAGAAACGTCTCTGGTAACCGGAGAAGGATTGGAACAACTTGAAGAGGCTATTATGGAGAAGGTTTTTTCCGGGGAACTGATGGATGAAGAAGGAGGAGCTCTATTTATGGAGACCAGGCACGGAGAGCTACTCTCCAGGGCCAGAAAGAGCATGCAGGACGCTGTGAGAGCTCTGGAAGAAAATTATCCCCTTGATATCATCAGTATCGATCTCAGGCAGGTACAGCAGTGCCTGGGACAATTGCTCGGTGAAGACACAGCCGAAGATGTACTGGACAATATATTTCAGAGATTCTGTATCGGGAAATAAACTATCATTTAAAGCGGGATAGCTTTATGACAGGAAAAAATGAACTGTGCATAGGTGACATTTTAAGCGCCGCTGCTTATTGGGATATTGATCTACAGGAGGAGCAGGCCTCTCTTTTACTCGATTACTATCAATTTCTTAAGCAGGAAAATAGTAAGTATAACTTAACGTCAATCATTGACCCAGAGGCTGTCCTGGAGGAACATTTTATTGATTCGCTGGCAGGGCTCTCTAAAGGCAGAAGGATGACCGGAGATGAACTTCTGGATCTGGGAAGCGGAGCAGGTTTCCCCGGTGTGCCCATAAAAATACTTCAACCCACCTTAAAGCTGTTTTTACTGGAAGCCTCAGGCAAAAAGATTCATTTTTTAACAATGCTTCTGAAGAAGTTGCAACTCCATGATGTAACCTTATTGCAGTTTAGAGCCGAGGACCTGGGAAAAGGAGAGGGAAGAGAAAAGTATTCCTGGGTTACAGCCAGGGCCGTTGCACCGCTTGCTATATTAATTGAAATAGCTATGCCCCTTGTTAAAATTGGCGGATATTTTTGGGCTTTTAAGGGTCCAAATTTTAATAAGGAGTTAGCTGAGGCGGAAGAAATATTAACGTACTGTGGGGGAACACTGGTGGAGATAATTGACTACATGCTGCCAAGGAGCAGAAAAAATAGAAGTATATTGATATTTAAAAAAGTAACGGCAACAAATGAGCGTTTTCCAAGAAAAGCAGGAATCCCACAGAAAAGGCCATTAATAAAAAAATAAAAAAGTTAGCAGGAATAAAATAACTGATGTCGAATAATTACATCAAATCACAAATTATAGAAATAATGAAAATTAAAATATCACTTTCTAGCATTCATTTAGATATTCTGAAGAACATAACAGGGAGTGAATTATTATGAAAGAGCCTTGGGGAAAAATAAGACTGGAAAAAAGAGAGCATCAAAAAGAAGAGATACGGAATATTGATATGAGACTAATTCACTCCAATCCATATCAACCTAGAAAAATTTTTGAAGAAGAAAAAATTATGGAGCTTGCTCAATCCATTAAGACGTATGGTTTACTGCAGCCTATAATTTTGACGCCTGATAAAGAAGGCTACTGTATAATTGCCGGCGAAAGAAGGTTTATGGCTTGCAATGCATTAGGATGGACGGAAATCCCTGCTATAATCAGAGAATACAAGGGAAGCTCGATGGCAGCGGTAGCGCTGATCGAAAACCTGCAAAGGGAAGATCTTAACTTTATGGAAGAGGCACAGGGGTACAAAAGACTTATCGATGAATTTGACCTGACACAGGAAGTTTTGGCACAGAGATTGGGAAAAAGTCAATCTACAATTGCCAACAAACTAAGACTTTTAAAGCTGCCGGATAATATAAAGGAGATAATTAAACAGGGCAACCTTTCCGAACGGCATGCCAGAGCACTGCTGAAATTAAATTCTGAGGAAAAGCAGCAGGAAGCAGTCTCCTATATATTGAAAATGGATCTAAATGTTAAAGAAACCGAGAAACTGATCAATGAGTTGGCTAAAAAAGAGGCAAAAAAGGACGGAGGCTCCAGTAATCAGCGTAAAGTAGTAATTAGAGATTTGCGGATATTTTTAAATACCATAAGGCAGGCTATAAATATTATTCGCAGGGCTGGTTTAACTCCACAAGTGGATGAGGTTGATGAAGACAATTATTTTGAAATACGTATACGCCTTCCGAAAAAACAAACATAAACACTGAAATAACAACTAATCCCCAATGTAAAGCAACCGGATCAAAATCCGGTTTTTATTTGCCGCCTTATTTTTTGGCCTTTTTTTCAGAAGGAACTGTTTTTATAGCTAACGAATATATAAGAGATGGCATGATCATAAAATACTACGGGGTGACAAAATGGAAGGTGTTATCGCTATTGCTAATCAAAAGGGGGGCGTAGGAAAAACTACAACCGCCGTTAATTTAAGCGCCTGCCTGGCCGACCTGGGGCATAATGTTCTGCTGTTGGATATAGATCCCCAGGGCAACGCCAGCAGCGGTATTGGTATTGATAAAAAAATGATTAAAACATGTATTTATGATACGCTTATTAACGAAATACCCGTGGAAAAGGTTATTTACAAAAGCAAGCAAGAAACACTTTATGTTATTCCGGCGACCATTCAACTTGCTGGTGCCGAAATAGAACTGGTACCTACTATCTCTCGGGAAGTACGGTTAAAGACTGTCCTTGAGCCTGTAAAGAAGAAATTTAAATTTATTATTATCGATTGTCCACCATCTCTAGGTTTGCTTACTTTAAATGCCTTAACGGCAGCTGATTATATTTTAATTCCCATACAATGCGAATACTATGCTCTGGAAGGCTTGGGCCAGCTTGTCAATACTATAAATCTTGTAAAAAAGCATTTAAACAGCGCATTAAAAATCGGCGGCGTTCTTTTAACCATGTATGATGCTAGGACAAACCTTTCTTCTCAAGTAGCAGAGGAGGTACGAAATTATTTCGGAAATTTGGTTTTTGATTCCGTTATCCCACGCAATGTAAGGCTAAGTGAGGCCCCAAGTTATGGAGAATCCATTATTGACTATGACCCCAGGAGTAAAGGAGCTGAAGTATATAAAAACCTGGCTGAGGAGGTTCTTTTAAGGTGAGCAAACAGACACCGGGCAAGCAAAGATTGGGGAAAGGCCTGGGGGCGTTAATACCAGAATTTAAAATCGACCCTATTGATGTAAAGGAAAAAGGAGTAACTGAAATACCACTGGAAAAATTAGTGCCTAATCCGCAACAGCCCCGAAAGGATTTTTCAGAAGAGAAACTGGCTGAAATGGCAAACACAATCAAAACCTACGGCGTCATTCAACCAGTCCTCGTACATAAGGATAAGGAACGATATATTTTGGTCGCCGGCGAACGGCGCTACAAGGCAGCACAAATGGCTGGGTTAAAAACAATTCCCGCTATTGTCAAAGAATACAGCCCCAAAGAATTGCTTGAAATTGCACTTGTAGAAAACCTGCAGAGGGAGGATCTGAATCCTATTGAAGAAGCAACTGCCTATAAGCGGCTGCTGGAGGAATTTAACTTTAGTCAAGAAGAACTGGCCAGAAAAATTGGCCGCAGCCGATCATCAATTGCAAATACAATGCGGCTTTTGACTTTGGATGAAGAAATTAAAAATTATTTGTCTGACGGAAAATTGACCCCTGGGCAAGTGCGCCCTCTACTTTCTATAAGCAATCCGGAACAGCGCCGCTTTCTGGCTATGAAGATTTTAGACAACAAGCTAACAGCAAGACAGGTAGAAAATATGGTAAAAAATTTGAAAAGAGAAGCTAAAGGGGAGGAGATGACGGATAAGGAAAATAGCGAAGAAAATGAAATGAAATTATTATTCATGAAAGAGATTGAGGAAAAAATAAGAAAAACATACGGCACCAAGGTTAAAATAAAACGTGACAAGAAAGAAGGAAGAATTGAGCTGTACTTTTATAGTGATGAAGATCTTGAAAGATTGACGGAAATATTGTTGAAAGAACCTGAAAGTTGATGTTTCACGTGAAACATTTTGGCACAATTACGTACTGCCCGCAGCCTCCCGCGGCGTTAATTTTTTATTTTTTTCTTTTTTCTATAAATTAAAGAAGGAAAATTGGAAGCTATGGAGAAATTTATATCTCACTCAAAATAACAAGCAGCAGACAGGTATAAATGGAGACAACCGCTCTGGAAGGCAGGTGAAAACCTGCGTTTTCGTTAGCGTATGGCAATAAATGCCGGAGGAGTTGCCTGGAGAAAAAAATTAAAGTATCAAGTTGTTTATGGATAAATTTGTCCAGAGGGAAGATTGGGGCCAGTTAAGCACTATTTATCGAGAGCAGATAGCGTCGTTTAACTAGGAGTAAGCCTAGATTGATTATAAGCATTTATTGATTATTACCTGAATATTTCTCCAAGGTGGCGAATCCTGCGAGCTAAGGAAACCGGGATAGCAGGGTGCAGTTTAAAAAGAACAAACGCTTATTCACGATAATGATTATCCCCCATACAGAGGAGTCTATTATTAGTATTCGTATCCCTTTATATCTTCTCCAGATTTTGAGTGTTATTTTGTTAATCGGTTTACTGCTCTCTTTTGTATGGATTAAATCTTACCGGGTATTAAAGGGAGATGCGGAGGAAATCTCCCATTTGCGAGAAGAAAATCGTGCCTTAACCGGGCAACTAGACGTATTGGCCCAGGAAACAGAGGATTTAAGGCAAAAAGTGGAACAAATTGATAGTTTAAGCAGAGAAATTTGCACATTGATTGAGTTTCCTCCTCCGGGGGAAAAAAGTGAGCCTCCAACCCTTCTGGCTTTCCATGAAAATGTAAGAGCTTTGCCGAGTCGCGGAAATAATCAAGTTTTTGACAGAGCCGTGCTAAATGTTTCGCATTTGCGGGAGGCTATTCCTGAAAAAAATCAAGAACTTCTGCAACTAAAAGAGAGCATAGAAGAATACCGGAAACAAATGGCGGCAACTCCTTCTATTTGGCCTGCCAGGGGGAAAGTGACTTCAGAATTCGGCCCCCGTAATTCACCTTTATCAAGGAGAAAAGAATTTCATTTTGGCATAGATATAGCAGGGCCGAGAGGTACTCCAATTCTGGCTACGGCAGAAGGAGAAGTAGTTTTAGCCTCGTATCGCATCGGTTTTGGCAATACAATAATTATTGATCACGGTTACGGATTTACCACTGTTTATGCCCATTTGAAAAATTTTAATGTGCATTTAGGAAATTCCGTACAAAAAGGTCAGGTTATAGGTTATATGGGAAGTACCGGATACAGTACGGGTGTTCATCTTCATTATGAAGTACATAAAAAAGGTGTTGCTGTTAATCCCAGAGCTTACTTGCCTTGATAGGAAGGGTGAAAGTGTGCTTAAGAAGACAATAAATATTGAGACAAAAAAAATTGATACACTTATTGGAAAAGAAACTTCTATGAAAGGCACTCTTGAAGCCAAAGGTATTATAAGGATTGAAGGTAATTACGAGGGAGAAATAATTACGCAAAGTGATATTATTGTGGGGGAAAGTGCCGTAATCAAAGCCAATGTAAAATGTTCCAATATTACTCTGGCCGGCAGGTTGGAAGGAAAGATTACGGCAGGGAATAAATTTGATATTCGCTCCAGCGGTGTTATGCTAGGAGATGTTTCGGCAGCAGTATTATCAGTGGAAGAAGGTGCTTTTTTTAGAGGGAATTGCCAGATGGAAAAAAAAGAAGAAAGAACAAAGGCGGAAACGAATTCTGTTAGACTTTTAGAGGGCAAAGGTTCCAAGAAAGCAGAGGGTTTTCAAGGAAATAAAAAAAGTAGCAGGTGATCGCTGTCACGCTTTACATTGTTTAAACTAACTGTGAAGCTGTGTCGGTGCCTTGCATATCTGCTTTATTCGGCGGAAGCCAATCGTTCATGGCAAGAGCCAGGTATATCCCCCAGCCAATAAAACGCGCCAGGTGAAATACAGTGCCCAAGCTCGTAGTCTGTAAAACCATTAACTCCATAAAACCTCCAACGTTTACTATGCCAGTAATATAAATGTCCCCGATGGGAGGAATTCTTTTTTTTACAGCAGCACCAGGCTTGAGGCTTCCCTTCCCAATTTCGATTGTTCCGATTTTATCCCGCTGGCCCAGGCCGGCATCGACAGCCAGAATAGCAGCAGAGTCATAGTTTTCTTTTATCGATAATCTTGTCTTGGCAAGATTAAGTGCATGAACAGGTTGAGTAAGCGTTCCCATCACAACAGCATTGCCAAGCTGCAACTCTTCCAACATGCTCCCCACCAGTGGCCCAAGTGAATCTCCAGTAGAGCGATCGCTTCCTATACAAAGGATTATCAGTTGGGAGTAGTTATGCCTTAATTCGTTTAACAATTCAGCCAGAACATTGACAAACATGCTTAAAGATGCAGGCTCATGGGGATTAATTGTTGTTAATGATGATCCTGAAGGTATAATATTAATTTGGCTTGTTAAAGAATACATATATATTAACTCCTTTTTCTACAAAATAGAGTTGAAAGGAATGCAGAGCATGGCTCATGCGTTTGCGCAGACAGGTTTAGGGTCAACTGCAGGCCGCCAGGCAAACTCACCTCTATCTCTGCCGCCGGTGTCCTGCCAGGAAATATTCCAATATCCAATTCATATTGCTTTTTCAGTATGTACTTTGTTACACAAAAATATGTGTATTTAGTGCAGGATTTTGTTTAGAGGCAGAGAAAAGATAATTGATAAAGATAAGGATGAGCAGATATAGGACCTCAGGCCTCTAAAATTAAGGAGGAATTTAAAGATGTTTGTTATAATAATGGGGCCTCCTTGCGCCGGTAAAGGTACCCAGGCAGAGAGACTGGCAAAAGAGTTTGCTTTGCCCCATATTTCTACCGGCGATATTTTCCGCAGCGCCGTAAAAGAAGGGACAGAGATGGGCAAAAAAGCAAAAGAATATATGGATAAAGGCCATCTCGTTCCTGACGAAATTGTGGTAGGTATAGTTAAAGAAAGATTATCCCGTCCGGACTGCAAGGAAGGCGCTTTTTTGGACGGTTTTCCCCGGACAGTGAACCAAGCTGAGGCTCTGGATGAGGTTCTGCGGGAACTTGATATGAAAATTGATGCTGTTATTTGCATTGATGCTGATGAGGATGCTCTAATAGCCCGGCTTACCGGGAGAAGAGTCTGCCGTAACTGTGGGGCAACTTATCATATCAGATTTAACCCCCCACAGGTTCGCAATATTTGTGATCATTGCAGTGGAGAACTTTACCAGAGAAGCGATGACAGCATTGATACCGTCAAGGAACGTTTTGCTATCTATAAAAAGCAAACGCTGCCTATGTTTGATTATTACCGAGGCAAATACCCGGTTATCAATATAAATGGTTCAAAACAAATAGATGAAGTATATGATGCTGTAATTTCCAGTTTAAAAGATATATGCAAATTGAAAGAATTTTAAGTAGATTGTTGTAAAAAACGTAGAGCTATTATATACTGATGCCGTTGCCGGCGCATGGACGACTGCTGATCCGGTGGGGCGGAGTACTTCTCCGCCTCATTCTTGTCGTTTTCCACTGGGAAGAAAGATAGATTGTGTCGTAAGGAGATTATCTCTTATGTATAAAATCGGGCAAATCGTTAGAATGAGAAAAAATCACCCTTGCGGCGGAGACCTATGGCGTGTTATCAGGGTCGGGATGGATTTTCGTATCAAATGTTTGAAATGTGGCCGCAGTGTTCTTTTGCCGCGTCATAGATTCGAGCGAAGAGTAAAAGAAATTATCCAACAGCCGGAGCCGGAAGAGTAGTAAGAATATTAGGGGTGGCGCAAGGTTGGGGCTCGCTTTAGGGTTCGCTTGAGGCAGGTTTTGCAGCTCAGCTCGGGCTCTCGATTGGCTCCCCGGCTTAAGCTCACTTCCATGTTCGCGCTGCCGGCGGCGGACGTCCTATGGAAATGGTGCAGCGATTGCTGTGGGCGGAGCTCCGAGTTCCGCTCGTAAAGTTCTACGGTTTGCTCAGGCCTCCGATGACCTACCCGGCAATTCCCATCCATGGTCAGAGGCCGGCTGCCGACGTCCATGTCGGCAGGGTCGCCTCCGGCCTTCGCTTCGCCGTGAACTTTTTGACTTCGCTCCACAGGTCGCTCTCGCCTACAGCAAATCGCTGCTTCGATGGAAGGGTAGCAGGGGCTAAAGGAGAAAACCAATAAGCTATGACAAGAACATCTGTGTCCGCCGGGCCATCTCAAGCCCTCGCTTCGCTGAATCTGCCGGCTCAAGCGGCACATTTTGCACGCTATAACCTTACGCCACCCCTGCGGGGCATGGAGTGGTTTCTAAATAAGGCTATTTTCACCGGTTTTTGGATCAACAAAGTCGGTTGCCGGCATTGTTGTAAGTGTAAGTCTTATCTGGGATCTGGGCTTTACTCATTTTTCGTTCATGACACATCAGATCATTTTAGCAAAATTTAATTGGAGGTAAAGCAGATGGGTTTTAAATGCGGATTAGTCGGGCTACCAAATGCAGGAAAATCAACGCTTTTCACAGCACTTTCCGGATTGGCCGTGGAGAGGGCAAAGTTTCCTTTTTCAACAGTAGAACCAAACAGGGCAATTGTTCCTGTCAAGGACGAGCGCCTTATTAAAGTCGCTGAACTGGTATCCTCAGAAAAAATAACCCCGGCAGCATTGAATATAGTCGATATTGCCGGTCTGATAGAAGGGGCGAGTAAAGGCGAAGGCCTGGGAAACCGGTTTTTGGCGCACATAAGGGAGATGGATATGCTGCTCCATGTTGTAAGAGGTTTTCGCTCTCCCGATGTTCCCCATGTATCCGGGGAAATTGATCCCGTCAGGGATATTGAGATCGTGAAATTAGAACTTATTTTAGCTGATCTTTCCTTCTTGGAAAAAAGGCTGGAAAAGGTGCAGCGCACAGCCAAAGGCGGGAACAAGGAACTGGCAGAAGAAAAGGAACTCCTTGTAAGATTGGCAGGGCATCTTGATTCAGGAAAAACGGCCAGAGCATTTGCCGCTAGTGAGAGCGAAAAAGAGATTATTGAAAAGCTGCAGCTTTTAACATCCAAACCTGTTATTTATGTTGTCAACATTGGCGAGGAAGAGCTGGCCGCTGAAGAGGTTGAAATAGTCAAGGAAGTTGAGAAATTGGCCGGCGCGGAAGGTGCTCCTGTAATCAGTATCTGCGGGTTTCTGGAAGGGGAACTGGAAGAGATGCCTGAAGAAGAGAAATCGTTTTATATGGAAGAATACGGACTTAAAGAGATGGGTTTGGACAAGCTGGTCAAACTTGGCTATGATTACTTGGGTTTAATTACCTTTTTTACCATTAAAGGGAAAGAAGCCAGAGCCTGGTCCGTAATAGAGGGCACTACAGCCCGCAAGGGAGCGGGTAAAGTTCATGGTGACATGGAAAGAGGTTTTATAGCAGCCGAAGTAATACCCTGGGATGAGCTGTTAAATGCAGGCTCTCTTGCCGCAGCGAAAGAAAAAGGTCTTTTAAGACTGGAGGGGAAGGAATATATTTTAAAAGATGGAGATATAGCCTTTTTCCGGTTTAAAGTGTAATAGGGTTCTAAATAGGTCAATTTTCTCATGCGGTTAATCTGATAAACTTGCTCTATTGGTATTAAGAAAGGCAGGATTATGATGGAAGACAGCGGTTCTAAAAACATTATCAAAATAGTCGCTTTAATTGCTTTGTTCGCTGGTTTACTCTGGTTCCTACTGCGTATTTCCTGGGTAATAAAGCTGTGTATGATCAGTTTACTAATCGTGTATGTGCTCTTTCCCATAGCAGAATACCTCAAAAAACGTTTCCGTTTTTCTCATTTTTTTGCCGTTATCCTTACTTTCCTTTTTTTTGTTATGGTTATTGTAGCACTGGCGTGTTTGGTTGTTCCGGTTGTCCAGTTAGAAATACGGGCCATTGTAAGCGACTTTCCTTTTTATATCCGGCAATTGCAGCGCTATATCGAGGAGTTCTCCGAGTTTCTCGAACAGTTTGATTTAGATCCCAGGCTTATGAGTTCTTTTTCGAAGTTTTCATCCAACCTGCAGCCTCTTCTGGAAAATATTACTAAAAAGATAACTACTGTAAGTTTCTCGCTAATCTCAGGTATTTCAGATCTATTTTTCGTGTTGTTGGTTGTTTTTTATCTTTTATATGATTTTAATCATGTAAGAAAGGCTGTCCTAAAATTAATACCTTCCAGATATGAAAAATATGCAGAAGATGTGCTCCACATTATCGACCTTAACATCGGCGAATTTATGCGCGGAAATATTGTCCGCTGTACTATCGTCGGTTTGCTTACCGGAATTTTGCTGTACGCCTTTGGTATGCCCCATTCATTATTGCTGGGGATTGTGGCGGGCGTCCTTAACATAATCCTTTGTATCGGCCCGATCATTGCGGCAATTCCTGCAGTTCTCCTTAGCTTTTCACCCCAGGCGCCTTCCACGATAATCGTTATCGCCATTTACGTTTGTGTGCAGAGCATTGATGGGGCTGTATTATCTCCGCTTTTGCTGGGCCGGGCAGTAAAACTCAAACCTGTTACCTTACTCGTCAGTCTGTTAATCGGGCAGCAGCTTGCCGGTATTTTGGGAATGATTATCTCAACACCGATTGCCGGTATAATCAAAAGCCTTATGGAGTATGTCCGAAATGAGCGGACGAAGACAATGTAAAAAGATAAAACGCCAGGTGGAATATTTTGTTGTATTTTTTGTATGCCGCTTGATTTAACAAGGGCGATATGTTATGATTTTACCTGCATTAATCCCTGCTCCCTGATATGGGGGCCGTCCAGTCCGAAGGGAGGTGAATCGATGCCGCTATATGAAGTGATGTTTATTGTCCAGCCTGACTTGGAAGGTGAAGAGCTGGAAGGAGCCATTAAT
>LFRM01147380.1_pt2 | contig 24150 bp, 19 predicted proteins | sample 618341 | NCBI WGS metagenome assembly LFRM01 (sample SAMN03654438, study PRJNA283298) | anaerobic digester metagenome | isolation source: pool of bioreactors CSTR01a, CSTR02a, and CSTR03a thermophilic anaerobic... | place: Denmark: Kgs. Lyngby | collected 2014-05-21 | reverse complement strand
AAAAAGATCTTTTTTACGCTTTCTAAACATTTTACCTATCTACTGTCTATGTCCCTGTTTCGTAAATATTATAAAAACAAAAACCATACCACCCATCACCAACAAAGCAATGGGGAAAAGACTGCCCTGGGCTGGCTCAGGGATGATGAACAAAAGGCAAACATCCTTAAAACGGCCAGTTATTACCTGGACATACAAAATACAATCCTGGCTAGTTTACATGATCCGGTCACCCAGGCATGTAAAATTCTGAAGTTTGATAACGGAACCCTGGTCATTGCGGTACCCAGCGCCGCCTACGCGGCAAAGATACGCCAACTTACGCCAAGAATCAGCCAGCTCCTGATGAATCAGGGTTTGAACGTGAATGAAGTTCGCATCAGGATACAGGCAAACCTGTATAAACCCGAACCGCAGACCCGGGCTCATACTGAAAACAGGGCTATTTTAAACCAATCTGCACTGGATGCCTTTGATAAATTGCATAAAACCCTGCCTGAAGGCGAATTTTCTGATGCCATTGCCCGAATTTTGAAACGAAGAAAAGCCTAAGCCAGACGCCAGTCACGGCCAACAGCGTCTGCCGCGGCTGCCTGAGAGTCATAAGTCACGATTTCCCAGGCATCTTGCTGGGCCAGCAGGGCACGGCACAGCTTGTTATTAAGACCATGACCCGACTTACAGGCCACATAGCGGGCCAGCAACGGCTTGCCAATAAGGTAAAGGTCACCGATGGCATCCAGGATTTTATGTTTGACGAACTCATCATCGTAACGCAAGCCATCACTATTGAGAATACGATAATCATCCATGACAATGGCATTATCAAGGCTACCACCACGCGCCAGGCCAATAGAGCGCATAGCCTCAACGTCGCTGGCAAAACCAAAAGTACGGGCGCGGGCAATTTCTTTGGTATAAGAGTCGCGAGCGAAATCCACTTCGGCAAAACTGGCCGTTGAGTCAATGGCCGGATGCTGGAAATTGATAGAAAAAGCCAATGAAAAACCTTCATAAGGTTCAAGGCGGGCCCATTTGGCATTTTCGCCTTCGCCTTCGCTCACCGCTACCGTTTTCAATACTTTAAGGAAACGTTTGGGCGCATTTTGTTCAACAATGCCTGCAGAGCGCAGCAAATAAACGAAGGTCCCTGCACTGCCATCCATTATAGGCACTTCTTCGGCATTCAGGTCTATATGGATGTTGTCTATTCCCAAGCCAGCCAGGGCGGACATTAAATGCTCTACGGTAGAGATACGAACATTGCCATTTTGCAGGACTGAAGCCATGCGGGTATCGCCCACCTTGTCTGCCAAGGCGGGAAAATCAACAACTTCGGGGGTATCGATACGATGAAAAACAATACCGGTATTTGCCTCGGCAGGACGCAGGACAATTTCCACACGTTCTCCGGAGTGCACGCCGACACCGGTGGTTTTAACAAGATTCTGAATTGTTCTTTGTCTGAGCATAAGTGTAATATCGCAACAAGGCCAAAATTTACCTTTTTATAAAGGTTCATTTTACCTTGAAATGAGCTGCCAAGTTATTGATTTGACTAAAAAGTGTTTCAATTAAAGACAAAAAAGAAACGGCTTGGGGAAACCGTTTCTTTTAATTGATGGAAACCGTTAGACTGATTTCCAACAGGAGTTGGTACTGCTTTTTATTAATCTGCCTGTTTACGCAAAAAGGCAGGAATATCGTAACGCTCCATACCTGATGTTTCAAGCGCCCTTACTTGATCGGATGCCGCCTGACTACGGGCACGAGGATTACGGAATACCGGAGGCGTATCCAGATTGAACGCTTCAGGCTGGCCTTCAGCCGCATTCAGGTTCAACACCAGGTCATCGGTACCGGTACGCACATTCTGGATTACATTATGTACCAGTTCAGGCTGTTTGCGCCCAAGTCCCGTGGCAACCACGGTAACACGTAAGCTCTCACCCATGGATTCATCAAAGGCACTACCAAAAATGAAATGGGCATCTTTAGAGGCATAGCTGCTGATAATTTCGTTGATCAGTTTGGTTTCTGTCATTTTCAGGGAGCGGCTGGCCGTTACATTCACCAGAATACCACGTGCACCATTCAAATCAACGCCTTCCAGCAATGGGCAGGCAATGGCCTGTTCAGCAGCCACCCGGGCACGATCCTGACCACTGGCTACCGCCGTACCCATCATGGCCTGTCCATATTCACCCATGACCGTTTTCACGTCTTCGAAGTCGACGTTGATATCTCCCTGGACGTTAATAATTTCAGCAATACCCGCGCAGGCATTGTACAAGACATTATCCGCTTCCTTGAAGCAATCATCCTGGGTCGCATCTTCACCCATCAGCTCATAAAGCTTTTCGTTCAGGACCACAATCAGGGAGTGCACATGTTTGGACAGCTCGGCAATACCTTCTTCCGCCGATTTCATACGACGGGTGCCTTCAAAAGAAAAAGGTTTGGTCACTACGCCAACGGTCAGAATACCCAGCTCCTTGGCGACTTCTGCCACCACAGGACCCGCACCGGTTCCGGTACCACCACCCATACCTGCAGTGATAAACACCATATTTGCACCATTCAGGGCCACCCTGATTTCTTCACGGGCCAGCTCGGCAGCAGCACGTCCCTGCTCTGGTTTGGCGCCTGCGCCCAGACCAGAGTTACCCAAACGAATTTGTACAGGTGCTTCGGTAGCGGTCAACGCCTGGATGTCAGTGTTGGCACAAATAAAATCCACCCCTTTGATACCTGAGCGCATCATGTGTCGTACCGCATTGCCACCAGCACCACCCACACCAATCACCTTGATTACGGTACCACTGCTATTACTGTCATCTAATATTTGAAAGCCCAAATCCATGTTATCCAACTCCTATAATCCAGATAAATTTCTAAAATTCCCCAATTTTCGGAAATTATTTCAAAGACAAGGCCGAAATTTTTCCCGCATTTGTCTTTGAAATAACTCCTGGATGATTTTAATCACCCTTTTGCAGGGGTTAACCCTGCAAAAATACGCTTTAAACATAAAAAAATTACGTAATCCTTTAATTATGTTTGTATTTTAATTCATAAACCACTCTTTCATGCGCAAAAAGATGGATTTAAATCCTCCTTTTTGTTGCATTGTTTTACTGCCCCTGAGACGTTGCACGCGAGCTTCGGTCAACAAGCCCATCACGGTAGAAAACCGCGGGTTGCGAACGACATCGGCAAGACTACCGCGATATTCGGGAACCGCCACCCGAACCGGCTTGAGAAATACATCCTCGGCCAATTCAACAATGCCAGGCATAAGTGAGGTTCCACCCGTCAGCACAATACCCGATGCCACCAGATCTTCATAGCCCGAATCCCTGACCACCTGCTGCACCATCATGAACAGTTCCTCGATACGAGGTTCGATAACCGCCCCCAGCGTTTGCCGCTTGACCTTGCGTACATCGCGGTCACCCAGGCCCGGCACTTCGATCAATTCCTCAGGATTGGCAAGGGATTGTTTGGCAATGCCAAAACGCAACTTGATGTCTTCAGCATCGGGCGTGGGTGTCCTGAGCATGGCCGCGATATCACTGGTTACCTGGTCTCCGGCAACCGGCAAAACAGTGGTATGGCGGATTGCGCCACCGGTAAAAATGGCCACATCGGTTGTACCGCCCCCAATATCCACCATGACTACGCCCAACTCTTTTTCATCATTGGTAAGGGTAACCATGCTGGATGCCAGCGGTTGCAAGATAAGATCCTGCACTTCCAGTCCGCAACGCCGTACGCACTTGACAATATTCTGGGCGGCACTGACAGCCCCTGTCACAATATGCACGCGTACTTCCAGCCGTATGCCGCTCATGCCAACCGGTTGCCTGATATCTTCCTGGTTATCAACGATAAATTGCTGGGTCAGGACATGCAGTACCTGATGATCGGTTGGAATATTAACCGCCTTTGCGGTTTCAATGACCCGGGCAACATCAGCCTCGGAAACTTCCTTGTCTTTAATGGCCACCATGCCACTGGAGTTGAAGCTGGTAATATGGTTACCGGCAATACCCGTGTAAACTTCCCTGATTTTGCAGTCGGCCATCAGTTCAGCCTCTTCCAGCGCACGCTGGATTGAGTTCACGGTTGAATCAATATTGACAACAACCCCTTTACGCATTCCCTTGGACTCATGCTGCCCAAGCCCAATTACTTCAAATCGCCCGTCTTCAGGCAACGCTTCGGCCACTACCGCAACGACTTTGCTAGTACCGATATCCAACGCAACAATTAGGTCCTTAAGGTCACGACTCATTTTTTCTCTTTACTATCAACTGGTAGCGTATTATCCACTGGAGCATACGTTAAGGCAAAGCCCTTGGTATAACGAAGATCCACCTTGTTTATTTTCCTGCCTTCGATACGATTTTGTAATACCGGCCACGTACGCACAAAGCGTTCGATGGTCGAGGCAAAAGATACCGCTCCCTGACCTCCATGCGGATTGACCGCATCAGCCCCCGGATCCCTTCCCATTACCAACTCCATATCATTACTCAATTCTACACGCCATGCATAGCGATCGCTAAGCGTTATTTCATTAACGCCCAATTTTAATGGCGCCAGCCAACGAACCAGCTCGGCATACCGTTGTACCACCAGTCGTTCAGAGCCATCAGGGCCGTTAAACTGTGGCAATTCAGACTCTGCATTCAATTCAGCCTGGTTTGCCGAAAACAGTTCTCCCCATGTATTGATCATCTGGTTTTCATTCCAGAATGCAAAGGGTTCATGCTCTTCTATTTTAAGCAATAAACCATCTGGCCAGACACGCCGCAAATGCGCCTGCCTGACCCATGGTGAGGTTTCAAAAATCTGCTTGGTTTCCCCAAGATCAATCGTAAAAAAATTACCCTTGAGTTTACCTGCAATGGTTGCCTGAATGCTGGCAGGCGACACATAATTCAGCACCCGTCCATTCACCGGTTCTATCGTGATGCGAGACAGATTGAACATGGGGCGATGCGCAAGCCAATAGATGCCCCCCGTGATCAAAATGATAACGGCCATTATTGCAATGACATTTGCAATGAGGTTGGTCGCACGGGCATTATTCAGCACTGTTTACATCCCTGTTATCCGTTTTCAGGCATGGGCCTGTGTATTTTGCACGATGCCTGCGACAGGATGAATACACACAAGTCGGCATAACTCATCCCTTCCGCTTTCGCCCCCATGGGTACCAGGGAATGACTGGTCATGCCCGGAGATGTGTTGATTTCAAGCAACCAGGGCTGGTTTTGCGCATCAAGCATAATATCGACGCGGGCCCATCCTTCACATCCAATGGCCCGATAGGCCTGCACGGAAATTTCCTGAATCCTGCTGACCAGCTCGGGAGCCAAATTGGCCGGACACTCATAACGCGTATCGTTTGAAATGTATTTGTGCTCAAAATCATAATTGCCGTCAGGAGCAAAAATTTCAATCACTGGCAAAGCCCGGGCATCGTCCCCCTTGCCTACCACGGGAATAGTAAGTTCACGGCCCACTACAAACTGCTCGGCCAATAGTTCATGATCAAAATTACTTGCCTGATTGAAGGCTTCATGCAATTCATCTGGCTGGCTGACCTTATACAGGCCCAAGGTTGACCCCTCATGTGGCGCCTTGATAATCAGGGGCAGACCCAGTTCAGCATAAGCGGCATCGGTATCTGCCGGGTTTTTGATCACTTTGTATTTAGGCGTTGGCAATCCTTGCTCAAGCCAGATTCGCTTGGTCATGATTTTATTCATTGCCAGGCTTGAGGCCATTACACCGCTACCGGTATAAGGAATGCCCAATAACTCAAGCACCCCCTGAAGCGTGCCATCTTCTCCGTAACGCCCATGCAGTGCAATAAAAACACGATCAAAATTCTGTGCCGCCAACGCTGCCAGACTGTGCACACTGGTATCAAACAGGTGGGCATCTATCCCCTTGCTTTGCAAGGCTGACAAAACGCCTTCACCCGATTGCAGGGAAACGGTTCTCTCGGCTGAATGGCCGCCATACAAAATACCGACTTTGCCAAATTCATGCATCATGCCAATTCTCCTATTTGCCCGGGAACCTTGCTAATCGAGCCCGCCCCCATGACCACCACAACATCGCCATCCCTGACAAAATCAATAATTGCCTGTGGCATTTCACTTACATTTTCAATAAAAACCGGTTCCAGTTTTCCCGCCACACGAATTCCACGGGCCAGGGCACGGCCATCGGCGGCCACAATCGGTGTCTCGCCTGCAGCGTAAACATCAGTCAGTACAACTGCATCGGCACTATTTAATACTTTAACGAAATCTTCAAAGCAATCGCGTGTGCGGGTATAACGATGCGGCTGAAAGGCCAGCACCAGACGACGGTCAGGCCAGGCACCGCGCGCCGCCTCGATGGTCGCGGCCATTTCCACCGGATGATGTCCATAATCATCAATCACCGTAAAATGGCCACCCCCTTTTTCTTCGGGAATATTGAAGTCACCCGTATAGGAAAACCGGCGCCCAACACCGTTAAATCCTTTTAAAGCTGAAACAATGGCCTCATCGGGTAGATCCAGCTCGGTTGCCACGGCAATCGCAGCCAGGGCATTCAACACATTATGCCGTCCCGGCAAGTTCAGGGTAATGCTTAAGGTTGGCAACCACTCATCAACCCTGATACGGCGAATGACGTCAAAGCACATCATGGTGCCCTCTGCCCTAACCTTGACTGCCTGAAAATGGGCATCATCGCTGAACCCATAGGTAGTGACCGGACGGGAAATGAAGGGAATGATTTTACGGACATTATCATCATCGTTGCACAGGATCGCACTGCCATAAAACGGCAGGCGCTGGGTGAACTCCACAAAGGCGCTGCGCAACCGGGCAATATCATGACTGTAGGTGTCCATGTGATCGGCATCAATATTGGTAATGATGGCCATGACCGGCAACAAATTCAAAAACGAAGCATCCGACTCATCAGCTTCCACAACAATATAATCACCCTGCCCCAGACGCGCATTGGCACCGGCCGAATTCAGACGCCCGCCAATCACAAAAGTCGGGTCCAGGCCTGCTGCAGCCAGCACACTTGCCACCAGGCTGGTGGTGGTGGTTTTGCCATGCGTGCCGGCAATCGCGATACCTCGTTTCAGACGCATTAATTCAGCCAGCATGATGGCCCGTGGCACCACTGGAATTTGCCGGGCCCGGGCGGCAAGCACTTCAGGGTTGCTGTTGGCTACTGCTGTTGAGGTCACAATCGCGTCGGCCGCTTGCACGTTTTCTGCCTGATGCCCGATATGGATGATTGCACCCAGACTGGCCAAACGTCGCGTAACCGCTGACTCCTGCAAATCGGAGCCACTGATACGATAGCCCAGATTGAGCAATACCTCGGCGATGCCGCTCATGCCAGAGCCACCAATGCCAACAAAATGGATATTTCTTATCCTGTGTTTCATGTTTTATCCTTAACTACACTGGCGCACACATCGGCAATAAGCTGTGTGGCGTCAGTTCGTGCACATTGCCTTGCCTTCTCGGCAACGGCCTGCAATTCATCACGTGTTTTATCCTGTAACCAGGATGACAGCCATTCGGCTGATAATTCTTTTTGCGCTTTGGTCCATGCCGCTTTTTCACGGACAAGCCACTGAGCATTGGCCGTTTGATGATCATCAATCGCATGTGGCAATGGAATAAACAGGGCCGCCACCCCAATCACAGCCACCTCGGCGACCGTCATGGCACCTGCGCGACAAATAAGCAAATCGGCGGCTGACATGGCCGCCGCCATATCGGCAATGAAGGCCACACACTCAGCCTCTACCCCCAATCCGGCATAGGTTTTTTCCAGTGTGTCAAGATGTTGGGTACCTGACTGATGCACGATATGAGGGCGTACATCTGGTGCAATACCGGCCAGGGCCTGGGGCACAATGGTATTCAGGGCGTGCGCCCCCAAACTGCCCCCCACCACCAAGATATTCAAACGACCCGAACGGCTCCCGTAACGCTGGGCCGGGCCTGGCGTTGCAAGCAAATCGGTGCGTACCGGATTGCCCACCATTTGCCCTTTAGGCAACACACCAGGAAACCCTGACAGCACACGGGACGCTACCTTGGCCAGCCATTTATTGGCAGTACCTGCCACGGCATTCTGCTCATGAACCACCAGAGGAATGCCACGCAAAGCAGCCATCATACCACCCGGGAAAGCCACATAACCGCCCATGCCCAGGACAACCGAAGGTTTTTCCCTGGCCAGGATTTTCCAGGCCTGGAGGCTCGCCTGCAACAGGGTAAACGGTAATTTGGCAATAGCGGCAATGCCCTTGCCGCGAACCCCTGAAAAAGTCATGGGAACCAGGGTAAAGCCATGCGCGGGCACCAGCTTGCCTTCCATTTTGGATGGATCACCCAACCAGACGATATGCCAACCACGAGCCTGCATTTCATGCGCCACGGCCAGACCTGGCATAATATGCCCGCCAGTTCCACCAGCCATGACCAATAACGTTGGCTGTTTCATCAGTACGACCTTTTACTTTCTTTGTTAACATGACGGCCACGCATCATTTGACGGACTTCAAAATCAACGCGCATCAATATGGCAACCGCAATCATATTCATGACAATAGAAGAGCCCCCATAGCTGACCAATGGCAAGGTAAGGCCCTTGGTTGGTAACAAACCAAGACAGACCCCCAGGTTAATGAATGCCTGCACACCAAACCAGACACCGACGCCCTGCGCCACCAGACCATTGAACTCTCGATCCATTGCAATGGCAGAACGACCAATATCAAAGCTTTTTTTGACAATAATAAAAAACAATACCACCACCAAAAAGATGCCGAAAAAGCCTAATTCCTCACCCACGACCGCCATGATGAAGTCAGTATGTGCTTCGGGCAAATAATGCAACTTTTCAATGCTTGAACCCAGGCCAACCCCAAACCATTCTCCGCGGCCAATAGCAATGAGGGAATGCACCAACTGATAAGCACTTGATTGCACATTTGATTCATGAAAAGGTTCCAGATAAGCCATTATCCTGCCGAGTCGCCAAGGTGCCAGAATAATCATGAATATAAAAAAGACAATCAGTATGCCAATTGCCCCCACAAAAAGACCCAGATTAATACCGCCCAGAAACAGGATACCAACGGTAATCGCCACCGTTACCATAAAAGCACCTAAATCAGGCTCAAGCAACAGCAGCACGGCAACCAGAACAAGGGCAACTGCCATTGGCACAAAACCACGGACAAGGTTCTGCATATACTTTTGTTTGCGAACCGTATAATCGGCAGCGAACAGCAACATGGCCAGCTTCATGAATTCGGAGGGCTGAAAATTAATAGGACCAATAGGCAACCACCGTGAAGCGCCATTGACTTCCCTGCCAATAAACGGAACCAGCACCAGAACCAGCAATACCATTGCAAACAAAAAAATACGGAAGGCATGTTTTTCCCAGAGACTCATGGGTAAAGCAACCGTAACGGCAAACAGCACGATACCGACACCAATATAAATAGCATGACGGAGTGCAAAATAATAACGACCCAAATTGGCATATTTGGGGCCATCGGCAAGCGCAATGGAAGCGGAATACACCATGATCAGGCCAAACAACAACAAGGCAGAAACAGCGATACCCAACAGCAAGTCATAATTGCGCATGGTCGTACGACCCGGCTTGACGGCACTGACACTGGAACGAAGCTCTGCTAGCAAACTCATGCAACTTCTCCGTTTTCAAGGGCCAGCTCGTTGACGGCATCTATAAAGGCATTGCCACGATGATTGTAATTTTTGAACATGTCCATGCTGGCGCAGGCGGGTGACAAGATCACCACATCATTTTCATGGGCATGATCCAATGCCGCCTTAACCGCTTCCTCAAGCGATATGGCATGGATACAAGGGACACCTGCGGGCGCCAGGGCCTGTTCAATAACGCGGGCATCCTGTCCGATCAGAATGACGGCCCGTGCAAAACGCGAAACCGGGGCAACCAGTGGAGAAAAATCCTGACCCTTGCCAAGACCACCTGCAATCAACACCACCTTGCGTCCCATGCCTTTCAGGGCAGCGACCGTAGAGCCCACGTTGGTTCCCTTGCTGTCATTGATGAAGTCAACACCCTTGATACTTCGAACAAAATTGGTCCGGTGCGGTTCGGCCACATAGTTTCTTAAAGCATTCAGCAATGGCGTCCATCCAATACCCAGCACGCGGCACAACGCCATGGCTGCCAAGGCATTCAGTGCATTATGCCGGCCTCGCACCATCATGGCATCTGCCGGCATCAAACGTTTAAGCACCCCGTGTTTTCTAACCGGGCGTTCCGTGGTCTTTTTTCTCCTGCCACCGGTTTCGGGCAAATCAAATTCATCGGCACTGCAAGCAGCCAACCACAACATGCCATTACTGTCTTCCAGACCCATATCCTGATCAAGGACAGGCTCGGTTTCACCAAAAGAGCGCACATTCAGGTCATCGGCAAACTCAACCATGGCACTTACCATTTCATCATCGCGATTGATAATGGCCACTTGGCTCATTTTGAGCAGCTTTGCCTTGCAATCGGCGTATTCCTGCAGGCTGGCATGCCAGTCCAGGTGGTCCTGGGTAATATTCAGCACGACCGCAGCGTCAGGCTGCAAGGTTTTAACGGTTACCAACTGAAAACTGGATAACTCAAGCACCCAGACATCGGGCAAGGCGTTGGCATCAAGCGCAGTCATCAGGGCGGTTAATGCAGAGGGGCTGATATTCCCCGCTGCCACGGCAACCAGCCCGGCTTCCTGCAACATGTCCCGAACCATGGTGGTTACCGTGGTTTTGCCATTCGTTCCGGTAATCCCCAGTACCTTGGGCTCATAAGCCTGTGTTTGCCTTAACTGTAAAAGTGCGCGGGAAAACAGTTCTATTTCACCCAGTATTTCAATATTCCGTTGTTCCGCGCGGGCAAGAAAACGGGCCAGATGTGGCTCGGAAGGCACCAGGCCCGGACTTAAGACAATCGCCTCAACCCCTTCCAGTGTCTGATCGTTAAAACATTGTTCGCCCAGGAATTTTTCAAAGGGCTGCCCGGTTGCATCCAGCTTGTCAAGGCCGGGCGGGTTGGCCCGGGTATCGGCAATGCGCAAACGCGCCCGATTACGCAGGCACCATAAAGCGGCAGCAAGACCGGTTTCTCCCAAACCCAGAACCAGGACCGAGGAAGGAAAAGACAAAACGTTATTTTCTGACTGTGTATTCATCGTAATTTCAAGGTTGCCAAACCAAGTAGCACAAGCATCATCGTGATAATCCAAAAGCGAACCACCACTTGGGTTTCTTTCCAGCCTCCCACCTCAAAGTGGTGATGCAAAGGTGCCATCCGTAATATCCGGCGTCCGGTACCATATTTTTTCTTGGTGTATTTAAACCAGATGACCTGGATCATGACCGACAGCGTTTCCACCACAAACACGCCCCCCATGATAAAAAGGACAATTTCCTGCCGGACAATGACAGCAACCGTGCCCAGCATTCCACCCAGGGCCAGCGCACCCACATCGCCCATAAACACTTGGGCGGGATACGCGTTGAACCACAGAAAGGCCAAACCGGCACCAGCCAGGGCGGCACACAGAATCAACATTTCAGAGGCCCCCGGGATATAGGGGAACAGCAGGTATTTGGAGTAATCAACCCTTCCTACAATATAGGCAAAAATACCCAAGGCACCGCCCACCATGACGGTAGGCATAATCGCCAGGCCATCAAGGCCATCGGTCAGGTTAACGGCATTGCTGGTACCCACGATAACCGCCCAGGTCAAGGCGGCAAAACCAAATACGCCCAACGGATAACTGACACTTTTGAAAAAAGGCACAATCAGGTCGGCACGGGAAGGCAGTGGCATGGTGAAACCACTTAAGACCCATTCCTTGAACAAAGGCCATAAATCGGCATTGGCCGGTGCAGAGACCGCAAATGTCAGATAGACCGATGCAATCACGCCAATCAAGGACTGCCAGAAAAACTTTTCCCGCGAGGACATGCCTTCGGGATTTCGATAAACCACTTTGCGATAATCATCAACCCAGCCAATTGCACCAAACCCGAAGGTCACCAGCATCACCACCCATACAAACCGGTTGCTTAAGTCTGCCCATAATAAAGTACTGATACCAATCGCGATGAGTATGAGGACTCCACCCATGGTTGGCGTACCATTCTTGACCAGATGCGACTCGGGCCCATAAGCCCTGACCGCCTGGCCAATTTTAAGCGCCGTCAATTTACGGATGACGCGCGGGCCGGCCCACAAGCCAATAAACAACGCAGTGGCACATGCCAGCATGGCGCGCAACGTAATATATTCAAATACACCGAAGCCACTTATACTTGTAGACAGCCACCCGAATAACTCATACAGCATCTTTTTCCCCTTCAATGGATGAAGCTTTTTGCAAGTCTGCAATAACACGCTCCATACGCATTGATCGTGATCCTTTCACTAAAATATTTAACGGTTTGAGAGTTCTGATGTACGGTGCCATCTGATGGATGTCTTCAAAATGCTTTGCCTGTGAACCAAAAGCCTGTGCGGCTTGCCTGGACGCATTGCCATAAACCAGCAAGTAATCAATACCTTTTTCTTTGGCATAAAAACCCACTTCGGCATGCATTTGCGGACCATCTTCACCCACTTCAGCCATATCACCCAGAACCAGAACCCTGGATCCCGGCAATTGTGACAGGACATCGATGGCAGCACGAACAGAATCAGGGTTTGCATTATACGAGTCATCAAGCAGTTTTGTGCCGTCAGAAAGCACAAATCCCTGCATTCGTCCCTTAACAGGGCTAAATTTTTGTAACCCAATGATAATGGTATCTAAAGGTATCCCGATGGCCAGTGCGCATGCTGTGGCTGCCAATGCATTACGCACATTGTGATGGCCTGGAATATTCAATGAAACCTTGCCTGAAGCACCTGGGGTCACCAGCAGAAAACGGCTGCCATTGATATCGGCAACCAGCTCTTGGGCGGTGACATCGGCCTGTTCGCCAAAACCGAATAAAATCCGGCGACGGTTCCCGGCAATTTCCTGCCACAAGGCAGTATAAGGATCATCGGCAGGAAAAACAGCAACACCACTGGCGTCAAGTCCGGCGATCACATCGGCGTTTTCAATGGCTACAGCCTCTACCGTTTGCATGAACTCCTGGTGTTCCCTTTGCGCGTTGTTCACCAAGCCAACGGTGGGCCTGGCCAGATCGGTCAGGATACGGATTTCACCCGGGTGATTCATCCCCAGTTCAAACACCGCAACCAGATGCTTTTTATTGAGTTCAAGTAAACTTAACGGGACACCAATTTGATTGTTCAGATTACCTTTAGTGGCAATACAATGCGCCGGCCCGACATGTGCTGCCAGAATGGAAGCGATCATTTCCTTAGTGGTTGTTTTGCCATTACTGCCCGCCACGCCAATAACCGGAATTTCAAACAGCGAACGCCAGGCCTTGCCCATCAATTCAAGCGCCCGGCCTGTATCGGCAACCAACACCTGGGGCAGATCCATAACCGTGCTTTTACGACTGACAACAGCCAGCAATGCGCCTGTTTGCTGAACCTTATCCAGAAAATCATGGGCGTCAAAATTCTCACCTTTCAGGGCAATGAAGATCTGCCCTTTACCAACACTGCGTGAATCGGTGGAGACACCGGTGGCATGGCGTAATGCAAGTGCCAGCACTGACCACTCACGGTCATCAAAACTGGTTTTTACATGATTGACTTCCTGATAGGTTTCGTGCCCTTTTCCAGCCACCAAGATGACATCGGTGGCCGAGGCATGCAACACCGCCTGCAAAATGGCACTGGCCCGATCAGGCTGGACAGTGGGTGAGCCGGGCATGCCGGCAAGGATATCGGCCAGAATCTGTTGAGGACTTTCGGTACGGGGATTATCGCTGGTCACATAAACCAGATCAGCTTTTTGCGAGGCAATTTTCCCCATGACAGGACGTTTGGTTTTATCACGGTCACCACCGCAGCCAAAAACGCAAATCAACCGACCTTTCCTGGCCTGGGCAGTTGGCCGCAAGGCATCCAGCGCCCGTTCCAGCGAGTCGGGAGTATGCGAGTAATCCACCACCACCAACGGCTGCATCCCTGCTTCACCTTCTATATCAAGGCCTTTTACAATCTGCAAGCGTCCGGGAACCGGCTCAAGCAGTGAGATGGTTTTGACAATATGGGCCAGTTGCCAGCCCATAGCCTGCAAAACACCGGCAACCAGCAGTAAATTGGAGATATTGTGTTCGCCCAGCAGGCGTGTCAGTACCTGTGCTTCACCTTGCGGGCTGAATAAATCGAAAGCCAGTCCGTAATCATAAAAACGGTGCTCTTTGGCAAGAATTTTTGCATCTGCATGCCCCTTCAGGGAATAGCCAATCGTGTTTTCGGCACGGGAGTCACGGAACATGCGCTCACCGGCCGGATCATCCAGGTTGATCACGGCATGCTGCAAACCGGGCCAATGAAACAGGCGCATTTTGGCCTGTTCGTATTGCGCCATGTCCTTGTGATAATCAAGATGATCAAGAGTCAGATTGGAAAAGGCCGCAATACGTATACGCAAGCCGTCCAGGCGCCCCTGATCAAGACCGATAGAGGAGGCCTCAATGGCCACGGCATTGATCTCCCGGTTTCGCAATTCTGCCAGTAAGCGATGCAAGGTCAACACATCAGGGGTCGTGAGCGAACCGCCCAAATTGGTGTTATCGGGCAAAACCATGCCCAGGGTACCAATAGTGGCACACGGCACGCCATTGGCAGTCAGCGCTCTGGCCAACCAAGTGGCGCAAGAGGTTTTTCCGTTGGTGCCGGTAACCGCAATCACAAAAACCTGTTCTGATGGATGCCCATACCAGGCATCGCCCAGCTCGCCCAGCAATTGCCGTAAACCCGGCACGGCCAATACCGGCACCGGATAGCCGGCATTAGCCTGCTGACCACTGGCTTGCTCAAGCAAAACAACAGCAGCGCCCTTTACGATTGCATCCTCAATGTACGCAGCACCATTTTGTGAGGTACCCGCGCAGGCAACAAAGACATCCCCTTTACGGATGTCCCTGGAATCCAGCTGAAGATGCGCCGTGGATGCCACGTGCTGTTTTAACCAATGTAATATGAATGCTACGGTCATCCCCGATTTCTCCTGCTTGTTGTGTTCGGGTTCTTTGCTTCCAGCGCAGGCTCTACCGGCAAATCCGGCTGAACCGTCAGGTACTTCAAGGTTCCTTCAATGATTTCTGCCGCAACCGGCCCTGCAGTGAGGGTACCGTAATAACCGCCTTTTTTCGGTCTGTTCACGGTTACCGCCACAACAACCCTGGGTTTTGAAATAGGTGCAACGGCAACAAATGAGCCCCTGTAATCAGAACGGCTATACCGTCCGTTGACAATTTGCCTTGCGGTCCCGCTTTTTCCGCCAATACGGTAGCCATTGACCATTGCCTGGATTTTATTCCCTTCCGGACCCGCTGACTCTTCGAGCATGGCCCTTACATCACGGGCCGTTTGCGGTTTATATATCTGGATACTGGTGGGTTTCTTGTCATTTTTAATCAATGACAGGGAAATCATATCTCCGTCACGGGCCAGTGTTGTGAATGCCTTGGCGATTTGCAGCAGGGATACCGATAAACCATATCCATAGGACATGGTTGCCTTTTCAATAAGCTTCCAGCGCTCCCATGGCCGGACACGCCCCGAAGCCGCACCGGGAAAACCGGTGTTGGGAACCTGTCCGAAACCCAGGGCATTAAATACCGTCCACATTTGTTCCGAACGCAAACGTTCGGCAATCATGGTCATGCCAATATTGCTTGAGCGGCGTAAAATGCCGGACACATTCAACGTGCCATTGCGGGAACTGACATCGGTAATGGTAGCCCCCTGATAGCGGTAAGAACCGGTACCCGTATTAAACAGCGTATTTTTGGTAATGACACCGGCATCCAGCGCCAGGGCCGCAACCAGTGGTTTGATAATGGACCCTGGCTCAAAGGTATCGGTAATAACCCGATTCCTGAGTGCGGGACCTTTACGTTCGGACTGTTCATTAGGATCGTAAGATGGCACACTGACCATAGCCAGTATTTCGCCATTTAGCGTGTCAATGACCACGGCCCCGGCCGACTCGGCATCATGCTTTTTCATGGCTTTTTCCAGGGCCTGCGCGGTAAGAAGTTGAATATGCCCGTCTATGGTCAGCATGACGTCTGCACCGTCGGTGGCCGGTTCCACTTCCTGGACATCTTCAATAATACGCCCGATACGGTCACGCAATACCCGGCGCAAACCCGGCTTGCCCTGCAATGAGTCGTTCATTTGCAGCTCAATTCCTTCAATTCCCCTATCTTCGATATTGGTAAATCCAACCACATGTGCGGTCACAGGACCCTGCGGATAAGAGCGCTTGGACTCGGGTAAAGAATGAATGCCGGGAACCCCCAGCTCTTTGATCTGTTTGCCAATGTCCGTCGGAATCTGCCGTTTCAGATAAACAAATGTCTTATCCAGGTTCTTCAATCTTTCTTGCAGGTCTTTCAAAGGCATATCCAGCAGTTTAGCCAAAGCGCCAAGCTGCTGGACACTGGCCCTGCTGGTTTCCTCGGGAATGCTCCAGACAGCCACCGCGGGTGTGCTGGTCGCCAGAAATTCGCCATTACGGTCGGTAATAAGTCCACGGGTCGCCGGCAACTGTAAAGTACGCTCAAAGCGCTTTTCGCCTTCTGCCTGCAAGAACTCGGTACTCATGATCTGGATATACAGGGCCTTGCCAATTACTGCCAGAAAACCCAGGGAAATGAGGACAAAAAGCACGCGCGCGCGCCACCTTGGGATTTGCACGTGCAAAACCGGGCTGCTGAAATGGCGTGAATAGGCGTTTTCTCTGGATCGCTTGAACAACTCAGGGATTTTGTTTTTGCCGAACTTAAGCATTTGGCCTCCCTTTTATTGGTTGCTCTGTTGTGCCGCAGGTGAGGCCAGGTTATTAACCAGCTCAGAATCTTTGATGTAAATAATTTGACCGATATGCGGAATTTGCATGTTCAGTTTTTGGGTTGTGACTTGTTGAATACGTGCATTGGTGGTCAGTTTTGCCCGTTCAAGCTGCAAATAACGCCAATCTATGCCAAGTTCATTTTCTACTGCCTGCGCACGGCCCAGATCCACATATAGCAGGCGCTGCTGATATCGGACCGACACCAGGGAAATGGCGCTGCAAGCAAACCAGCCCACCAGCAGCAATAAACCTAAGCGCGCCATGATGCTCTCCGCTTGCCAGACTGACCACCCAGCATGAGCGGCCTGCTGACAAAAGCATCCGCATCCGTCAATTCAGTTGCGGTTCTTTGCGCTACCCGCAAGACCGCAGAGCGGGAACGGGGATTGGCAGCCACTTCGGCCTGGGTAGCCAGCACCTTGCCCATATTTTTAAGCACAGGCTGGGGCATTTCGCTTTCGCGCAATGGTAAACGGGCAAAATCGGCACCCGGCTTGGCCGCTGCCGCAATACACTGTTTAACCATCCGGTCTTCAAGCGAGTGAAAACTGATCACTGACATCCGGCCACCTGGCGCAATCAATCTTAAAATTGACGCGAGGGTGTTCGCCAGCTCTTCGAGCTCTTGATTGATGTGAATCCGTATAGCCTGAAAGGTGCGTGTGGCCGGATGTTGACCTTTTTCCCTCGTCCGGACGACGGTTGAGACGAGCTCGGCAAGTTCGAGCGTGGTGCACAAAGGGCTGGATTGGCGGCGATGATCAATCGCCTTTGCAATCTGGAAAGCAAACCGTTCTTCGCCATAGTTTTTTATAACCTCCTTCATTTCTTCAATACTGGCCTGTGCCAGCCATTCAGCCGCGGTTAAGCCACGACTGGTATCCATTCGCATATCCAGCGGCCCTTCCCGCATGAAGGAAAAACCTCTGGATGCATCATCTATCTGTGGGGAAGAAACCCCCAAATCCAATAAAACACCCTGAACCTGCTCGATGCCACGCTGGCGCAATTCTTCTTCCATTGAAGAAAAGCCACCATGAATAATTTCCACCCGGGAATCTTCCTGCTGCAATTGACGCGCCGAGGCCATGGCCAGGGGATCTTTGTCAAAAACAAACAGTTTTGCATTGGCTGAAAGCCGGGACAGCAAATAACGGCTGTGCCCACCCCTGCCAAACGTGCCATCAACGAAAACACCTTCTTTATTGCCTGGCGGCAACAAATCATGAATCCATTTGGCCTTTACATTGAATTCATCGTGAACCAGCGCATTGACAGTTGCTCCAAGCAACACGGTCTTGTGTACGAAACTTTCTGACATCACAATGAAAAATCATCCAAACTTTCCGGTAAACCCTTGGCCATATCAGCCGCCTGCATATGTGCAAACACCTGGGCATCCCAAAGATCAAAATGCCTGCCCATGCCAACCAGAACAACGTCTTTAACCATTTCCGTGGCAGAGCGCAATTCGGGAGCAATGAGTACCCGCCCTGATCCGTCTATTTCCACATCCTGGGCATTACCCAATAACATACGCTGGACATGACGGGCGGACATGGGCAATTGCATAATGGTTTCACGCTTTTCCTCCCACACGGGGCGGGGGTAAATAAGCAAGCCGCCATCAAAATTACGGGTAATGGTCAGGGCACCCTGAGCGGACTCCATCAGGGCGTCACGATACCGGGCCGGAATGGTCATCCGTCCCTTGGCATCTAAGGTGAGCGCACTATTTCCCTGGAAAACCACTTTTTCCCCACTTTTTTCCACATTTCCCTACTTTTTCCCACTTTAAGACAAGGCTGATATTTGGTCAAGCTTTATTTATTGACTTTTTCCAATAACAACAACGACTTAGCGTTAAATGATGAAAACGGAAAATAGAAAGACCTTTAGAAATCAAGCTCTTAAAATACAAAGTGAAAGTAAGGTGAGAAATATCGTAAAAACTGTATATTAATTTTTATCATTTCTTAACAGTTTTTGAAAAATTGCCATGAAACACTGCCCAAGCGCCCGGTAAGGGCGAGGGTTTGCGAATTATAAGAAAAGAACTGACAAAGTGAGCCTATAAGCCGGATTCTGTAAACCAGTAAACTGGTTGGCAATCATTCCTCTGGATGCATCATTGCTGATGCATTCTAGCCATCTACCCGCATGTTTGGACGAGCCGCCCTTCCTGGCAGAACCAGACACATGCCTATTTGATGTTGCTCCGGATAGAGGTTACCGCGTTTCACCCTGCTGCGTTATTGCCTTGCGGCAATGCCATACGGAAGTTGCCGTATCAGTGCACTTGCATGCCCACGCCGCAGTCTCGTCTCTGTGGCCCTGTTCCTCGGCCGCTTGCGCAACCGGACGGCTGTTAGCCGCTATCCTGCCCTATGGAGTCCGGACGTTCCTCGAGGATAAAAACCCCCGCGATTGCCCAGCTCACTTTGCCAGAAAAGCATTTTAACCGACTTATTCCCACCAAAGGTGTTAAAGTCCTTTTATCCCAAAAGAATAAAAAAACCGTTTATCCAATTTTTCAGATCTACTTTATGGCAGCACAAACTCTTATCACGTTAATCAATGCTCATCTTGCATATGGCCACCACGCCCTGCTCGATAACGCCAACCTTACCATCCAGGAGTCCGAAAGAATCGGTCTGATCGGCCGCAATGGCGCTGGCAAATCCTCGTTGCTGCGCATTCTTGATGGCCGCACCGAAGCCGATGATGGAGAAATCTCAAGAATGGGTTCGCTGCGTGTCATTACCGTTGAGCAGGAACCCGTCCTTAACGATTTACAAACCGTTTATGAAAACATCTGCGGCAATATCCTTGATTCCGAAGACTGGGCCCGTCCGGCCCGTGCCAATGCGATTATTAAAAAACTGGGCCTGAATCCTGACGCCCTGGTCAAGGGACTGTCTGGCGGCACCCGAAAACGCATAGCCCTGGCCCGCGCTTTTATAGAAGACCCTGATTTACTACTCCTTGACGAACCCACAAACCATCTGGACTTTGAGGGTATTCTCTGGCTTGAACAAATGATACAAAGCTGTCGTTCGGCCTGCGTCATCATTACCCACGACCGACGCTTCCTTGATGCCGTAACCACTCGCATTATTGAGCTGGATCGCGGCCAGCTACACAGTTTCCCAGGCAATTTCAGTCAATGGCAGGCACGCAAGGCAGAATGGCTTGAAGCCGAAAAACTGCAGAATGAACGTTTTGACAAATTCCTGGCCCAGGAAGAGGTCTGGATTCGCAAAGGGGTTGAAGCCCGACGTACCCGCAATGAAGGTCGCGTCAGACGCCTTGAAGCATTACGTCGCGAACGCAGTGAACGCCGCGAACGCGTTGGAAACGTCAACCTGGCCGTTTCCATGGGTGAGAAATCCGGCAAATTGGTGGCTGAACTGGAAAACGTCAGCCACACTTTCGGTGACAAAACCGTTATCAAAAACTACTCTACCACCATCATGCGCGGTGACCGGATTGGCTTGATTGGCCCCAACGGTGCCGGTAAAACCACTTTACTCAAAATCATTCTGGGCAAACTTTCTCCCACTGAAGGAAAGGTCAAGCTGGGTACCAACCTGTCAATTGCCTATTTTGACCAGATGCGCGAACAACTGGATGAAAATGCCATTCTTACCGAAGTGATCAATCCAGGCAGTGAATGGATTGAAATCGGTCAGCAGCGCAAACATGTCATGAGCTATCTGGGTGATTTCCTGTTCTCACCGGCCCGCGCACAATCCCCGGTTTCCAGCCTGTCGGGCGGTGAAAGGGCACGCCTGCTGCTGGCACGGCTGTTTGCCCGGCCTGCCAATGTCCTGGTTATGGACGAGCCAACCAATGACCTTGATATTGAAACCCTGGAACTGCTTGAAGAATTGTTACAAGATTTTAATGGCACGGTTTTACTGGTCAGCCACGACCGTGCTTTCCTGAATAATGTGATCACCCAAACGATTGCCTATGAAGGAGATGGACAGTGGCGGGATTACGTGGGGGGTTATGATGACTGGCTTGAACAGCGGCCCGCAGACGTGGCGGCCAAGCTGGCAGGCAAGCCCGGCAGCACAGATAAAAAAACCGAAATGCCTACCGTTGATACCCCTGTCCAGCCAAAGCCACGCCCTAACCGCTCTCGCATTACCAGCTGGGAGCTCAAGGAACTGGAGACCCTGCCCGAGGAAATTTCCAAACTGGAAGCGGAACAGATAGAACTAACCGCCAAACTCTCCGATCCGGAATTGTACAAAGACGGCTCGGACACCGCCAACGGCATTAACCTTCGCCTGCAAGAACTGGAAGATGAACTGCTTAAGCTTTTTGACCGCTGGGAACAGCTGGAAGCCAAGAAAGAAACCAGCTAGGCATATTGGCTGGCCTGACGCTGCTATTGCTTGACAATGGCAATTGCCAGGCCATCCCAGCCTTTAGAGCCCAAGGTCTGAAAAGCGGTCACGGTTAGACGGGGGTTGCCCACCATATCATCAAAAAACCTACGCAGCCCCCGGATATTATCCGCCTTGCCACTATCATCCAGTATCTTTGCCTGACGCACGACATTATCGGCCACAATAACGGTACCCGGCCGCGACAGCTTCAGGGCATACTCCAGATAGACCGGATTGTTTTCCTTGTCAGCATCGATGAAGATAAAATCAAAGGGAGCTTGCTGCTCTTGCACCATTTGCGCAAGCGTATCGGCAGCAACTCCTTGCCGGATTTCAACCTTGTCCTGCAAACCCGCAATACTCAGGCTTTCACGGGCAATCTTTATATAATTTTCATCAAAATCCAGTGTCACCAGGCGGCCATCGTCGGGCAAGGCCAGCCCCATCCAAACGGTACTGTATGCGCCCAAGGTGCCAATTTCCAGAACACGACGGGCCCCATTCATACTGACTAGCATATGAAGCAGCTTTCCCTGATTGGGCGCCACATTAATCGCGGGAATATTGTTTTTCTTGCAATGCTCAAGCACTTTTTCAGGAATTACATCTTCTTTCAGGAACAGCTGATTGAAATAGTCATCTACCTGCTTGTAGCATTCTTCGGTAATTTGAGTCTTATGTTTAGTCAAGGCAATGCCCATTAACGCTTATTGCCTTCTCAGGTTGGGCATTTAACCCACCCAAAACAGGCATTCATTCAAGTCCTGTTGCATTGTCAATCCCTGACGGAATGAAGACGTCGGGATTGCCATGCACTTGTCACCTGATTATTTCATTTTCCAGTTCAGGTTTTCACCAGCTGCCAAAGGAACCAGGGTGGTATTGCCGGCATAAGGCAACTCTGCAGGAATACTGTATTCGGTGCGCTCCAGGGTGATGGAGGTCTGGTTGCGTGGCAAGCCATAAAAATCAGGTCCGTTCAGACTTGCAAAAGCTTCAAGCTTATCCAGCTTGCCAGCCAGTTCAAAAGCGGTGGCATAAAGCTCCATGGCATGCACGGCTGTGTAGCAACCCGCACAGCCACAGGCGTGCTCTTTAAGGCCTTTGGCATGCGGAGCGCTGTCTGTACCCAGGAAAAAGCGCGTGCTGTCGCTAGTGGCCGCCTCGAGCAAGGCCAAACGATGCTTTTCGCGCTTTAACACGGGAAGGCAGTAGTAGTGAGGGCGAATACCCCCGGTAAAGATGGCATTACGGTTATATAGCAGGTGATGGGCGGTAATGGTTGCCGCCACGGGACCTTGCGCATCACGCACATAATGCGCACCTTCCTGTGTGGTAATGTGCTCAAAAACCACTTTCAGCTCAGGAAAATCACGACGCAGCGGCATCATGACACGCTCAATGAAAACCGCTTCCCGATCAAACAGATCTATGGTTGGGTCAGTGACTTCACCATGAACCAACAGGGGTATCCCATGTTTTTGCAATGCCTCAAGTGCCGGACGACATTTGCCAAGCAAATCGGTCACACCGGCATCCGAATTGGTCGTGGCACCGGCAGGATACAATTTAACCGCATGAATAAAGCCTGATTCAGCCGCTTTTTGAATTTCTTCTGCTGATGTATTATCGGTTAAATATAAAGTCATCAGTGGCTCGAATTTGCCTTCATAGCCCGTTTTTACCAATGCATGTTCAATTCTTGTTTTGTAGGCAGCCGCCAGCGCCACTGTCGTAACGGGAGGGCGTAAATTAGGCATGACAATAGCACGGGCAAATTGTCGGGCACTATCGGCAATAACAGACTCAAGGGCCAGCCCGTCACGTAAATGCAGATGCCAGTCGTCGGGGCGTTTTAAAGTAATTGAATAATCTGTAATTTGCATGATTGAATATTAAAAGCAGAATTTCTATGGAATAATCATGCACTATAACCAAAATAAGTATTCTTTACCCAGTATTAATGCCCTGCTGCCAAATTTTACTAACAGACCCGGGAAACTGATATTGAATCCGATTTCAAACAGGCATGAATAGACAATAATGGTTAATTATCCATAATTTACCCAGACAAAGGCCTCAAAAACCATTTGAATCAAAATATACTTAAAAAATGCTAGGCAAGCATCCTATTACACGCTATTCTCTACTTCACACACTATATATAACTACCTGCCTTTAAGGAGAGCCCCAAAATGGCCACAACTAAATCGGAAAAACCTGCACGCAAACCAAACGCAGCGTTTATGAAACCCCTTACTCCAAGCACCGAATTGGCCGCCGTTGTAGGGAGCACACCACTGCCTCGTACAGAAGTTACCAAAAAAATCTGGGAATATATTAAAAAACATGATCTGCAAGATCCACAAAACCGTCGCAATATCAATGCCGACGACAAACTGCGCCCAATCTTTGGTAAAGAGCAGGTCAGTATGTTTGAAATGACCAAACTGGTTAGCACTCACCTGAAATAAATCAAGATTTAAAAGTATAAAAAAACGGGCCTGTGCCCGTTTTTTTATGCCTCCTCGTTCCCATGCTTGCGGGTGGGGATGCCTGTTCTGGCGTCCGCACAGTCATCCACGGATTGATGGGTCAATAAAAAACCCCTTCAGGAATTCTGAAGGGGTTTTTTGTAATAAAGAGCCT
>LFRM01155822.1_pt1 | contig 24177 bp, 19 predicted proteins | sample 618341 | NCBI WGS metagenome assembly LFRM01 (sample SAMN03654438, study PRJNA283298) | anaerobic digester metagenome | isolation source: pool of bioreactors CSTR01a, CSTR02a, and CSTR03a thermophilic anaerobic... | place: Denmark: Kgs. Lyngby | collected 2014-05-21 | reverse complement strand
TGGCGGATGCGGTGCACCATCCCGCCATGCCACTGGGTGACAGGATAGGTATTGAGCAAATCGATGTTGTCACGGTTGCCATCTAAAAAACAGATGGTATAGGGTCTTAGCGCCAGCTCGCGCAGCAAAAGATCCTCTTTCGCAGCGCCGTTGGCTAGATAGCCAAAATCCCCGCAAACGATGAGCATATCATTCTTGCCCCATTTCTTGGAAAAAGGCATGGCTTGGGATGATAGGCGCGCTGGCTTGCCATGCGTATCCCCCGTGAGATAAATCATAAGAGTCCATCTCCTTTAGCGTTCCGCTTGAACCTTTGTGAGCGCATTGCTTAGCACAACTGAGATATCGTCATGAATCAAAAGCTGCGCCTTTTTGTCATAGGGTGTGCTGCTTCGGTTGATGAGCACCAGCTGTGCATTCTTGGGCAGGTAGTCGATGAGACTGGCAGCGGGATGCACCATCAGCGATGTGCCGCCAACGATCATGAGGTCGCAGCTTTTGACTGCGCTGATGGATTTGCGCAGGACCTGCTCATCCAGCGGTTCGCCGTATAAAATAATATCAGGACGAAGCACACCGCCGCAGCTATCGCAATGCGGGGTTGTACTTTGGGCGAGTACATAGTGCAAATTGTATTGTTTGCGGCATCGCAGGCAAGAATTATGATGCACGCTCCCATGGAGTTCAAGCACATTCTTGCTTCCGGCGGCCTGATGCAGACCATCGATATTTTGGGTGAGAATCGCGCGAAGCTTACCCATTTCTTCTAGCTTCGCTAGGGCAATGTGCGCGGGATTTGGCTGGGCATTGGGATAAAGAAGGATATCCTTGTAGAAAGTCCAGAAGTCATCTTGGTTGGAATGAAAGTAATCTATGGATAACATGGCTTCATAAGTGGTTCCTTTGATGGATCGATAAAGACCGAAGGCTGAACGGAAATCTGGGATACCGCTTGCGGTACTAACGCCTGCTCCCCCAAAAAAGACAATCTTCTGAGCAAAGTGAACCATATCCTGCAAGCTGTTTTCATCGCTTATCATTAAGTTGGACTCCTATATATATTTTTCATATAATTGTCACTTTCGACAAATGAAGAAAAAAGTCCTGTTAATTGTAAAAATATAGCAATGTTTGTTTCAAGTTGTCTCCCAAGCATAAAAAACACTCGCCTGTCCCATACTCCATTTACAAGCCTAAGTGCGGAGGGGGATCTTTTATGGCGATTAACAAGGTTGAAATCTGCGGTGTGGATACATCAACATTGCCCGTGATCACAAACGAGCGCATGAGGGAGCTCTTTCCACTTGTGCATGGCGGGGATTTGAATGCACGAGAGGAATTTATCCGAGGAAATCTGCGATTGGTACTGAGCGTGATCCAACGCTTTAGCAATCGAGGCGAGAATGTGGACGACCTGTTTCAGGTTGGCTGCATCGGTCTAATCAAGGCACTTGATAACTTCGACGTATCCCAAAACGTCCGTTTCTCTACCTATGCTGTGCCGATGATCATCGGCGAGATCAGGCGTTATCTGCGGGATAACAATTCCATTCGCGTTAGCCGAAGCCTGCGCGATATCGCCTACAAAGCACTCAAAGCACGCGATGTGCTCGCTGAACGCCTGGGCCGCGAGCCTAATGTGAGTGAGCTTGCAGCAGAGCTACAGCTCCCGCGCGAGGACGTGGTGTTTGCACTGGAAGCGATTCAGGACCCTGTCAGTTTGTTTGAACCCGTGTACAATGATGGCGGCGATGCGCTGTATATCATGGATCAGGTGACAGACGAAAAAAGACCGGACAGCCTGTGGCTGGATGAAATTGGCGTGAAGGAAGCGATGAGCCGCCTCAACGAGCGAGAGAAGCATATCCTCAAGCTCAGATTCTTCCAAGGGCGCACACAGATGGAAGTGGCTGGCGAGATCGGCATTTCGCAGGCACAGGTCAGCCGCCTTGAAAAGAACGCGCTGAGCCATATGCGCAAGCATGTGGGAAGGTAGCGAGCATTTTGCCAATAAGCAAAGACCTCAGGCATTCCCTTGCAGGATGCCATGAGGTCTTTTTTTGTCCTGTAAAGGATAGAATTACTTGTTTGCTGCGGCGATCATGTTGATCAGGCCGCCTGCTAAAATCATGCTGCGCTCGCGCTCTGAAAGCGAGATATTGAGGTTGACGGTGAATCCCTTGGTCTCGTTTGTGACGGGGATAAGCTGCGCCCCGCTGCGAACCAATGCCTGCACATCCTTGAAGGTGAGGACATCCGCTTGGTCAAAGCGATCATAGTCCGCTTCGTTTTCAAAGGTAAGGGGCAAAATGCCGTTGTTGATGAGGTTTGCCTGATGGATGCGCGCGAAGCTCTTGGCGATGACGCCGCGAATCTTCAGGTACAGCGGTACAAGCGCAGCATGTTCGCGGCTGGAGCCCTGTCCGTAGTTTTGACCTGCCAGCAGGAACCCGCCGCCCTCAGCCTTTGCGCGGGCAGGGAAGGTGGGATCAACAGGGGCTAGGCAATGCTCGCTGAGCTTGGGAATATTGCTTCTAAAGGGAAGCAAGGAGCTGTCGGAGGGCATGATGTGATCGGTGGTGATATTATCCTCCATCTTGAGGAGCACCTTGCCGCTAATGCTTTCTTCCAGTGCTTGAGCCTGTGGAAAAGGCTTGATATTGGGACCGCGGACAACCACTGCATCGGGCGCATCGGCTGCGCTGACGGGCGCTAGGATGAGGTTGTCGTTTTGGAAAAAGGTTTCGGGCATATCCACATCAAGGTTTGCATCCACGCCGCGCGGGTCGGTGAGCACGCCTGTGAGTGCGGTTGCAGCAGCCGTTTCGCAGCTGACAAGGAAAATGCCTGCACTCTTTGTGCCGCTGCGTCCAAAGAAGTTGCGGTTGTTGGTGCGAATGCTCACGGCGTCCGTTGCGGGGCTCTGTCCCATGCCGATGCAAAATCCGCATGCGGTCTCTGTGATGCGGGCGCCTGCTTCGATCATGTCATGAAGGGCACCGTTTGCGCTGAGCATGGAGAGCACTTGGCGGCTGCCGGGCGCGATGACCAAGGAAACATCGGGATGCACGGTCTTGCCCTTGAGGATGGCCGCAACGCGCATCATGTCTAGGTAGCTGGAGTTCGTGCATGAACCGATGCAGACCTGATCCGCCTTGATCTGCCCCGCCGCCTTGACCGTCTGCACATTGTCAGGCATATGGGGCAAAGCGACCATTGGCACGAGCGCCGAGAGGTCGATTTCAACGAGCTGGTCATAGGTTGCGTCTGCATCTGCGGACAGGGGCGAGAAATCCTGCTCGCGGCCCTGCGCGCGGAGGAACTGGCGGGTAATCTCATCGCTTGGGAAAACGGATGTGGTTGCGCCAAGCTCTGCGCCCATATTGGTGATGGTGGCGCGTTCGGGAATGGAGAGCGTCTGGACGCCTTCGCCCGTATACTCCATAACCTTGCCGACTCCGCCCTTCACGCTCAAGCGGCGAAGAACCTCCAAAATAACATCCTTTGCAGCAACGCCGCGGCTTAGTTTGCCTGTCAAATGGACGTTCACAACGCCCGGACAGCTCAGATAATACGGTGCGCCGCCCATGGCAACCGCGACATCAAGGCCGCCTGCACCAATGGCGATCATGCCCAGTGCGCCGCCTGTGGGGGTGTGGCTGTCGCTGCCAAGCAGCGTTTTGCCGGGGATGCCGATGCGCTCAAGCTGCACTTGATGGCAAATGCCATTGCCTGGTTTGCTCAAATAGATGCCATGCTTGCTGGCAACGGTGGTGATGTACTTGTGGTCATCTGCATTTTCAAAACCCGTTTGCAGCGTGTTGTGATCGATATACGCCATGCTGCGTTCGGTCTTCACGCGCTTGGTGCCCATGGCTTCAAATTGCAGATAAGCCATGGTTCCTGTGGAATCCTGAGTGAGGGTTTGATCAATTCGAATGGAAATTTCGCTGCCGCATGTAAGCTCACCTGAAACCAGATGCGCTGCAAGTATTTTTTGGGTTACGTTCATTATTGTCCTCCATATGTCGTTGTGGTAACAAAATTTATGGGCATGAACTGCCCATATACACTGATTATAGAGTTATGGATGCGCTCTTGCAATCGAATTGACGAAAAAAAGCATGATTTGTACAGTTGACTTGGAAAAATATTGATTTCAGGCATTCGCCCGATTCTGTTCACGCATTCATCAAGAACATGATTTATACTGCAAACTGTGGAAAGGAGTTGGCGCATGAAACGCTTTATGCAACAACCCTATAGGTTCGGTCTGTGCTGGACAGCGATCCTGGTGCTATGCTTTGGGTTTGCACTGCTTGACACTTTTGTGATTCCCCATGCCAAGCGGCTGGTGACGACGGAAAATGAGACGGCCGGCGACGCGGCGCAAACCGCGCAGCCCGGTGAAAATAACAATGAAACCGGCTATCAGGATGACAATATTGAGATTGCGATTCAAACCCTTCGCGCTTATGGCACCACCTGCTATATTGCGGAGGTGAAGGTGAGCGATGCCGCCTACCTGCGAACGGCTTTTGCACAAAACACCTATGGCAGGAACATCAAGGAGACCACAAGCGAGATTGCTTTGGCGCAAAACGCGATCCTCGCGATCAACGGCGACTACTACGGTGCGAGAAGAAGCGGGTATGTGGTGAGAAACGGTGAGATCTATCGGGAGCAGAAGGCATCCAATGAAACGGATGTGCTGCTGATTGATCGGGAAGGAACGTTTCAGGCACTCAGCGATAGGCTCATTGACGCGTCTGACCTGAGCGCTCAATGGCAGGTGCTCTCCTTTGGTCCGGTGCTTATTCAATACGGGCAGATCAGCGTTGGCGAGGATGATGAGGTAGGGCAGGCAATGGTCAGCAACCCGCGAACCGCTATCGGGCAAATATCTCAGCTGCATTACATCTTTCTGGTATCCGATGGACGAACCGATGAAAGCACGGGGCTGTCACTGTATCAGCTGGCAGAGGTGATGGGGAAGTTGGGCTGCCAAATCGCTTATAATCTGGATGGCGGCGGCTCGTCAACGATGGTGTTTCAAGGCGAGGTCATCAACCAGCCTACCACAAACGGGAACAGAATTTCAGAAAGGGCGGTGAGCGATATTGTATACATCGGGTATTGAGACGCAAATGCGCCGCCGCATCCTGACATGCTTGGTCGCCAGCGCATTGCTGCTGATCGCAAGCGATATCTATCAATACTTTGGGCATGGGGTTACCTCGCGCATGATGAGCCTATCGCCCCTTGTGCCGCTGTTTGGCGGCATGCTGCAACTGATGGTGTATGAATGCACCCACCGCGGCGCAAAACCCACAGCATACGCCCTGTGGATGCAAAACATTCTATTCGCAGGGCTATCAGCGATTGCGGCGGGGATGTTTCTTTGGGGAATTGTAGAAATTGCAGGTGTTGATAGTCATTATCCCATGCCGTTTTTGATCGTAGGCGGCTTGATGGCAGCATGCGGGAGCATGGGGATCTGGCTGCCGATGCCCAAGCGCAGTGAAAAAGGAGGAAACACATGAAACCATGTTCATCATATACGGCAACTTTTCAGCGGGTTGAAAAGAAATACTTGCTGCACCAAGACCAGTATGAGCGCTTATTGTCGGTGATTTTGGAGCATATGAGCATCGATGAGTACGGCAAAACGAAAATTTGCAACCTGTATATGGATACGCAAGACGATCTGCTGGTGCGCCGCTCGATTGAAAAACCAAAGTACAAGGAAAAGATGCGCCTTCGCAGCTACGGCGTGCCAAGCGACGATTCCAAGGTCTACCTTGAAATCAAAAAGAAGGTGGCTGGCATTGTGTACAAGCGGCGCACGTCGCTTACGGCAGCGCAAGCTATGGCGTACTTTCGGGATGGTGTGATTGGGCGCGAGATGGATCAGATCACAAGCGAAATCGATGCGATGAAGAGACGCTACGATCTGTATCCCAAGCTCTACCTAGCCTACGACCGTGAGGCGTATCGGGAGATCGAGCCCAGCGCGGATATGCTCCGCATCACAATGGACACGGGCATCCGCAGCAGGGAACATGGCGTTGATTTACGCCTTGGGGATGCAGGGGAACTGCTTTTGCCGCCAGACATGCATGTGATGGAGGTCAAAACCGCGCATGCGATTCCGCTTTGGCTCTGCGAAGAACTATCCAAATATCATGTATACCCGACTTCGTTTTCAAAATATGGACGCATCTATCAGCGGCGGTTTGAGACGAATCCTACCATTTCCAGAAGCAACGAATACAGGAGTGCAGCTGGAAACCCAACCAAACAAGGAGGCATTTGTCATGCTTACAGCTCTTTTTGAAACCACCGCAGGTCTGACCATCGGGAATGCGCTCATTCTGTGCCTATGCGCCGCCGGATGCGGCATACTCATTGCCATAACTGCAGTTATGACGGGGGATTGCAGCAAGAACTTTGCAGTTTCCCTTGCCATGCTTCCGGTCGTGGTGCAAATTGTGATTCTGATGGTCAATGGTAACCTTGGCACAGGCGTTGCGGTGATGGGCGCATTCAGCCTCATACGGTTCCGCTCCGTTCCTGGGACATCTCGGGACATCACGCTGATCTTTTTGGCGATGGCGGTCGGCCTTGCTACAGGCATGGCATATGTTGGCTACGCATTTTTGGTTACAATCGTGGTTTGTTTTGGTATAATAGCATTGTCAAAGGCTGATTTTGGCTGCCTGCGACAACCGCTTCGCCTGCGCATCACGATTCCCGAAGATCTTGACTACACGGATGTTTTTGATGATTTGTTTGCGCTCTATACCGCAAAGCATAAACTGCTGGCTGTGAAAACAACCAATATGGGCAGCATGTTTGAGCTGAGGTATCAAGTGGTACTCAAAAACCAGAAAATCGAGAAGGAATTTATAGACGCGCTGCGTTGCCGCAATGGAAATTTGACCATTGTACTAAACCATGGTATGTCCGCGAGTGATGAACTCTAGGAGGGATTTGAATGAAAAAAAGATTGGTTTTCTTACTGATCGCAGTGCTGCTCAGCGTTTCTCTGCTAATGGCAGGGCAGGCAGAGCAGACTAACGAGGAAGCGATTATCACCTTGGAAGCGGAAGCAACGCCTATTGTGCTTAGCGGCGAGAGCGTTGAAATTACGCAGGCAGGTACCTATGTGCTCAGCGGCGAGATTGCAGACGGCGGCATCCGCGTGGTGCTTGCCAAAAAGGGCGAGGTTCGCCTGCTGCTAAATGGCGTTACCGTGAACAACGAGATGAGCGCTGCACTGTATACGGAAAACTGCAAGAAGGTGATCATATCGCTTGCAGAGGGTACGGTGAACACATTATCACAGGGCGCAAATGCGGTTGATGAGACCGCAGAAGCTGCGATTTACAGCCGCGATGATCTAAGCATCAACGGCACAGGCACCTTGTTCGTAGAAGGAAACGCGAAGGACGGGATCAACTCCCGTGACAGCTTGGAAATCTACGGCGGACAGATCACCGTAACGGCACAGGACGATGCGCTTGTCGGCAAGGATGAGGTAATCATCAGCGGCGGCACGCTATTGCTGACCGCAGTGGATGGTGACGGCATCAAGTCGACCAATGATGAGGACGAGGACCGCGGGCTTGTGATGCTCTCGGGCGGCGATATCAGCATATCAACAGGTGCGGGCAGTGCGTCAAGCGATGCGAAGTCCAGCCAAACATCAGGCGGCTGGGGCAATCCATTTGCGCTGATGAGCGATAGCGAGACGGATGATACCTCCAGCACCAAAGGCGTGAAGGCAACGCAGCGGATCGTGCTAAGCGGAGCAACCCTCACTGTTGACTCTGACGATGACGCGGTTCATTGCAATGGCGACATCGAAATGAGCGGCGGCACAGTGACGCTTTCATCAGGCGATGATGGGATGCATGCGGATAACGCCATCACCATCAGCGGCGGTGATTTGAAGATCACCCTCTCCTATGAAGGCATTGAGGGAACGGATATCACCATTTCAGGCGGCAACATCGATGTGTACGCAACCGATGACGGCATTAACGGTGCGGGCGGCGACAACGCAAGCGAAACCGAATCGGGCTGGGGCGGAGAGATGGGAAGAGGCGGACGCGATATGTTCTCCTCCAGCACAGGTACCTTGCTCATCTCGGGTGGCTATGTATTGGTGGAAGCCCTAGGCGACGGCATAGATATCAATGGCGACATCACGCAATCGGGCGGCGAGGTATACATTAACGGCTCGCAAAACGGCGGCAATGGTGCGCTGGACTACGACGGCAGCTACACCATGTCGGGCGGTCTGGTGATGGCAGCAGGCGCATCGGGCATGGCGCAGGGCGTATCAGCGCCAAGCGTAGCGGGCAGTATGCTAAGCGCTCAATCAAACTCTGGCACGATTGAGGTGCTGGACAGCACAAGCGCATCCATCCTGACCTTTGCAGCGAAAAACAGCTACCAGAGCATCGTCATTTATTCTGATAAGCTGGTAAGCGGCGAGAGCTATACGGTAAAGACAGGCACAGAAGAGCAAACCGTCATCATGAGCACCGACGGAACGCAGGGCTTCAGCTTTGGCGGCGGCGGTATGGGCGGAGGTTTTGGCGGCGGCGGACGCGGCCAAGGCGGCAATAGAGGCAAGGGCGAAACGGACGACGAAACCTTGCAAGAACCACTAGATGGCGAATTTGAACCGCCAAATGCGGGCGGCACTCCACCTGACGGAGAATTTGACCCATATATAGACATGGGTACTCCACCTGACGGATTTGAACCCCCCGACGGCTGAATTGGATGGATCATCTATCTGATACTCCGCCAACCTGACCATATATCAAAAAACAGCCACCGCTTGGTGGCTGTTTTTTGATTGAAATGCACGAGTTACTCGATCACAAGCGGCAGCAGCTGGGATGGCTCGGTGATCAGCACCGTTGCCCCTGCGGCCTTTAGCTCGCTTTCTGTTCGGAAGCCCCAGCAAACCGCGACGCAATCAACCCCCGCATTCGCGGCAGTCTGCACATCGACATCGCTGTCGCCCACGTAGAGCGTTCGATTAGGCGATACCTTAAGCGTTTCGATTGCCTTGATCAGCGAATCGGGGTAGGGTTTTCTTCGGATGCCCTCCGTTTCGCCAATCGCCAGATCAATCCACTGGCTAAAATAGGTTTTGTTAAGTGCTTTGACATTTGGGTCGTTTTTGTTGGAGACGATAGCCATCTGAATGCCCGCCTTTTGCAGGTCGCCAAGCATCTGGGTGATGCCGTGATAGGGCACGGTGGTATCGTTGTTGTGGCTGGCATAGTAATGTTTGAATGCTTGCAGGGTCTCACTAAAGGCTTCGTTGTCACTGTCCGCGCTTTGGGGCAAAGCTCTGCGAATGAGCATCCCGACCCCATTGCCGACAAAGGTGCGAATGTCATCGATGGTGTGTTCGGGGTAGCCGCCTGTGCGTAAAGCGTGGTTAACGGCACTGGTCAAGTCCTCTAGGGTGTCAAGCAATGTTCCGTCCAGATCAAATATGACGGAGTCGTAATGATGGTGAATCATACATACATCCCTCCTTGCTTTCGCAATGAAAATGATACCACTTGCGCCATGGTTTGGCAAGATGCACCTGGCGAGATTCCGCGCGCAAGGAGGGGCTGCAACATAAGAGCACGTAACAAAAAAGAGGCAATGCTTGGCCGCATCGCCTCTTTTATCATAGGATTGTTTTACGAATTGGAAGACTCGGGGGCAGCGAGCGTTTTCGTCTTTGAAAACCTCAGCATGAGTCTCTCTTTGCGTTTCTTTCGCTTCTCCTTCAGCTCGAGCCTGTCGCCTAAATCGCGTGCGCCCACGCCATAGACAAGGTAGAGGATGAGCCCCGATATCAGCATGATGAAGACAGTGGAGGCGCATCGCCTGCCCGAGGCGTTGATGTTGTACCCATAGAGCCCTTCGTCTGTGCACATGCTTTGGATGATCATGGCGTAGGTTGTGCCGTAGCGGCTGGCAAAGGTAGCGGACATGTCGTACTCGGTAAATAGTGAGTTGAAGTTCAGTGCACACACCGCCAGTACGCTTGGCAGGATGATGGGCAGCTTGACCTTGATGAAGGTCACAAACCCACTTGCGCCGAGGTTTTTGGCTGCATCCTCCAGTTCCTCATCAATGGTATAGAACGCAGCCTTAATCATTCGCAGGGCAAACGGCAGCTTGACCACCGTATACGCCATGATGATGAGGAAGCGCACATTTTCCATATAGTACATGTTGTTGCTGAACATATACCAGACCTCTTCGCTGTTAAAGTAGGTGCGGTAGGAGTAGCAAATGAGGATGGTGGGCAAAAGCCATGGGAAGAGCAGGCTGTACTCAAGCACGGTACTGCGCTTTTTCTTGCGGTTTTTGAAGATGTAATTGCAGGCGATCACAACGATAACGCATGCAAGGGCAGCTGCAATGGCGGATAGAATAAAGCTTAGACGTATGCCGCCGATGGTCGCATCGTTTGAGAACAGTCCTGAGATAGAGCCGACGCGGGTCTTGTAGGTTCCGCGCGAGGTGAGATAGGAATAGTCCTGTTCACCAAAGTAATTGATGAACGTCCAATTGGAAAAATCAATCGACTTCATCTTGATTGCGCTGTGATCTTGGAAGGAGAAAATAACGATCATCACAACGGGGATCATGTAGATGATGAAGAGCACATAGGCGTAGATATGCGCCATGACGTTCGCAATGGGGTTGCTGATCTTTTGTTTGACCAGCTTTGCTTTGGTCTTTGAAACGGAGAGGTAATGTCCCTTGCGCTCGTAGGAGGAAAGGGCGCTGAGCAAGACAATGGTGAACATAGCAAGGATGATCGACAGCAATGCTGCGCGTGCCTGCGGGAACGCCTCGTCCGCAACCGATGAACCTGCAAGGCGGACAATTTCGGGATTGATGGAGTCAAAGCCCAAAAGGGTCGGCGCGGACATCGCGCAAAGACCTGTGATAAAGGTCATGACGGTGAGGGAAAACATGGTGGGGATGAGCGTTGGGAAAACCACCTTCGCAAGCACCTTCAGAGGCTTTGCACCAAGGTTTCTGGCGGCTTCCACGGTGTTGTAGTCAAGGCCGCGGATCGCATTGCGGAGGAATAGCGCATGGTTGCTGGTGCAGGCAAAGGTCATGGTGAACAGCACCGCGTTATAGCCCGAAAACCAGTTGGCATTCATATCTGGAAAGGATTCCTTCAATGCGGATGTGATGATGCCGTTTCGGTCATACAGGAACAAATAGCCGGTTACCAGCGCAACGCCGCTGTAAATCAACGTTGTCATGTATCCAAGACGCAGGATTTTTGCGCCTTTGATATCAAAGTACTCTGTGAGCAGCACGATGGATACGCCGACGATATTGACGGTCACCACAAGGGTAAGGGCGAGCTTGAGCGAGTTCCATACGTACTTTGGCATATTGCCCGCAAAGAAAAACTCGATGACCGCCCATGGGGTGGCTTCGCCTGCTGCATTTTTGGTGGTGAAAATCTGAGTGATGGTATTAATGCACGGAAGGAGCATAAAGCCAAAGAAGAGATAGACAAAGAACGCCGTGCCAAATACCTTGAACAGCTTTTCGGGTGAAAATAATTTTCGGGTGTCGGTATTCATCATCCCACCCCCTTATGCATCGGCGGCCGCGTAGGTCATGATATCCACAGGATGGATGCCAACCCTTACACGCTCGCCGGCCTCATAGATGTTGATGCCGTCGTTCTTCTCGATGGCTTTGAGCGTTTGCTTGCCGACTCTGATATAGTACTTGATGTACAGTCCATAATTTTCGCGGTTTTCAATCACGCCGTCCAGCACCAGTTCATTAGCAGCGGCTGGGGTGTTGACTCTGAGGCGTTCAAGGCGGATGAAGTGATGGTCGCTCTGATTGAGGGTGCTGCCCATTTTGATCAGACCCGCAACCATGTCATCCTCCAATCGGTTGATATCGCCGATGAAGTTGCAGACAAACTCGGTATCCGAGTGATTGTAGATTTCATTTGGCGTGCCGATTTGCTCGATGAAGCCGTTGTTAAACACGGCGATGCGATCGGACAAAGTCAAGGCTTCCTCCTGATCGTGGGTGACGTAAATCGTGGTGATGCCAAAATCGCGCTGCATTTTCTTTAGCTCATTGCGCAGCTGCACGCGCAGCTTGGCATCAAGGTTTGACAGCGGCTCATCCATGCAGATGATGGCAGGGCTGGTGACAAGCGCACGCGCGATGGCAACACGCTGCTGCTGTCCGCCTGAAAGCTGAGAAACGGCTTTCTTGAGCTGCTCGTCGGATAGGTCAACTTTGTAGGCGATGTCGCGAACCTTTTTGTCAACCTCATCCTTTTTGAGCTTGAGGATTTTCAGACCAAAGGCGATATTATCATAGACCGTCATGGACGGGAAAAGTGCGTAGCTTTGAAACACCATGCCGATGTTGCGCTGCTCAATCGGTACATTGGTGATGTCTTGATCCTTGACGAATACCTTGCCCTCAGCAGGCTCAATAAAGCCCGTGATGGTGCGAAGCGTGGTTGTTTTACCGCAGCCTGAAGGACCTAAAAAGGTGAAAAATTCGCCCTCTTTGACGCGGACGTTGATATCGTGCAATGCCGTGAAATCTCCGAATTTGACTACGATGTTGCTGAGCTTGATCATGGTGTGAGCAACTCCCTTGTACGTTGTTTTTCATCATAAAATGGTATGACGAGCCGTTTGGCCCGCCATACCATTTGAAAGCTAATGCTTATTATTCAGCGGATTGGGTGAGGGTTGCCCAGTCAAGACCATCCCAAGCAGGCTCTGCAACTGCGTTGCTGGCATCTGCCCAGTAGAAGCCGAGGTTGGTCATGATGTTGGTCCACTCGCCGGAGTGTGCGGAGACATACTCAGCATAGTTAAGGTCTGTGCCTTCGATCTTCTCAAGTGCACAGTTCTTTAGGGTGTAGATGGAAGGGGTCTCGTCATACAAAGCTGCTGCTGCAACGGTGTTGCAAGGATAGGAGTCGAACTCTTCGCCCCATGCTGCCTGCACGTCAGCGGAGCCAAACCACTCAGCAAATGCTGTGACGGCTTCGGTTTCTTCTGCGCTGCGGTCTGCCTTGTCAAGGATGCCGAGGTACTCAGCGATGTAATAGGTGCCGTCTGCGATCTCGACCAGATCCCAGTTCTCAGGCTGAAGTGTGCCTAGGAGAGGATTCTCAGAACCTTCGCCAGCAGCATCAATTTTGCCGTAGAGGGAAGAGGAGTAGAAGGTGGAGAGCTGAACATCGCCGCGGTTTAGTGCGTCAAAGCCATAGCTGTCGCCTGTGAATAGACCGTCAGCGCAGTACTTCCACAGCATTTTCCAGCCGTCAATGGTGATGCCGCCTGCTACTGAGGTGGGATCAACAAAGGAGTAGAGCATTGCGGAGTTGATGTTGGCGTTGGTGGTTCCGCCGACTTTGCCTTGGCGATACCAGGAATAGCCTGCGTCAACGATGTCGGACCAGTGTTCAAAGGAAACCTTCTCGCCGTTGGTGCCTAGTTCGTCGTTGCGATAAAGCATCAGAATGTTCTGAACAACGAGGCCGTAAGCCTTGCCGGGGTAAACATAAGCGCCGACTTCTTCTGCCCATGAGGGAGTCCAGTCAAGAAGCTTCACGTTTTCATAGGTGCTGTTTACGATTTGGCTCCAGCGGGTTTCATTTAGACCGAAGATGATATCGCCGTCTTTGTTTTCGTTTGCAGCTTGGATCACGGCGGTGTCGCCTGTGATGACTGCGTTATCATCGATGGAGATGGTGAATACTGCGTTCTTCGCTTCGTTAATAAGCCAAGTGGTACGCTCGGTGGAGTTGGAGTTTGAATAGATGCGGATGGTGTAACCGGAATAATCCTTGCCCTCAGCGATTGCGCCCGTGGAGCAAACTAGGGTGAGAAGCATGAGAAGGGACAGAAAAACAGATAATGTTCTTTTCATGGCTTTTGGCCTCCTTTAAATTGTTGAATGATCATTGGATCTGTTTGGTTATTATACCACATCAGGTGAAGCGTGTAAACAATATAGTCCTCAAAAATGTAAGTATCTTACATCCTATTTGCCAAGGTACTATTGCAAAATATCTGTCACTCTGATACGATACGATCATTCCAATCGGGAGGTGTCCTATGCCTTTGATTATGCCGATATTGGCAAAACCTGCGGCGCTCAAAGCGCTTAAAGAAGCTAGAAGTATTCTGGAAAATGTAACGCCCATGAAGATGAATTGCGGGAAGCTATGCGATGGCGCATGCTGCAAGGAGGACGAGTCGGGCGATAATGGCATGCTCCTATTTCCCTATGAAGCGGAGCTATACAAGAAACCCATTGAGGGCTTTGCATATCATCTATCGGATGATGATACGCTTTTTAAAGGCGGGAAACGGTTTGTGTGCGAGGGCTCGTGCCCTAGGGAGCACAGACCGCTTGCTTGCCGATTGTTTCCGCTGAGAATTGCGATTGCTGCGGATGATAACGGAATTGACGCAACGGCGCAAGCGGAAATTGACCCCCGCGCATGGATTTGCTGCCCGATTTTAGAGCAGGGCGGACTTCGCGCGATGAGCATGGATTTTAAGGATGCCGTGAAGCGAGCGGGAGAAGTGCTGATGGAGAATGATTATATGCTCGAAGCCCTTCATAACGAGCAGCGGCTGATTGACGAAATGAGGCAATTTTGATGCATACGCTCATTATCGGTGCAGGCGCGGCTGGGATCGCGGCGGCGATTGCGGCAGCGAAGAGCGGACAGCAAGTCACTGTGCTCGACCGCAACCGCAAAGCGCTCAAAAAGGTCGGCGTGACGGGCAACGGCAGGGGCAATCTGCTCAATCATGGCGAGCTGCGTTACTTTGGCGATGCTGATTTTGCCCTAGAGGTCATGACCCAAATGCCGTATGAAAACGTTCGGGATTTCCTGCAAAGCGCAGGCATTTCGCTGGTGCATGAAGGCGACTTGGTCTATCCCTCGTCGCTGCTGGCGAGCGTTGCAGTAGAAGCGCTGCTGGCGCAGGCGAATGAACTTGGCGTGCGGATTCATGTGAATACAAGCGCTAAATCTGCCATCAAAACAGGAGAAACATTCCACGTGACGGCAGTTCAAAGCAAGTTTGGAAAGGAAAAACCCAAAGCTAGCGGCAAGATGAAAAAAGGCGCATTGCTAGAGGAGAAGGAAGTCCATTATGCTGCAGATCGGCTGATCGTTGCGGTCGGCGGCGCGGCAGCTCCCGCGCATGGCACAGACGGCACAGGCTACGATCTGCTCACAACCTTCGGTCATCGCCTCACGCCTATTTGTCCTGCGCTTTGTGCATTGCTGACAGACGAAAGACCCATCGGCGGGCTTGCAGGGCAGCGGGTGCGAGCAGCGCTCACACTCAAATCAAAAGACGATCAAATCCTAGCCCAAAGCAAGGGCGAAGCCCTCTTTGCGCAGGACGGAGTGAGCGGCATTGCGGCAATGCAACTGGCAAGATTCGTACAGAAAAATGCAGTCCTAACACTTGACATGAGCGAAACGCTAATGGGGGACGCGGCAGAAACGATGAAACTACATGAGTGGCTTTCACGCCGCACAGCACAAAAAAAGAATGCGCCTATTGCATCCCTATTTGCAGGCAGTATTTCCGCGCCTCTCAGCCGTGCAATCCTTGCCGCCAGCGGCATTCGAGACACAGCCCAAAAGGTCGCGTCGCTCACCGCAACTGATCTTGAGCAACTTGAAAAGGCCATCACAGCCTTTACCGTTAAAGTCAAGGGCACACGCGATTTTGAAGCCGCGCAGGTAACAGCAGGCGGCATCCAAACAATCGATTTCAACCCCCAAACCATGCAAAGCAAACTCGTAGATGGACTCTATGCAGTCGGCGAAGTCCTCAACGTAGATGGCGACTGCGGCGGCTACAACCTAATGTTTGCGTTCGCAAGCGGACTGCTTGCAGGGGAGGGGACGGGGATACGGGAGGAACACGGTGAACGCTAGGGACTGCCGTGCCTAAAACCCTGCTCAGGGAGCTTCGCTCACTTTAATTGTCCTGAACCCAATATTGGCTGCGCTGCGTGCAGCCAAGGGATACAGATATACAGAGGTGCTGCACAAAGTAACTGTGCAACACCTCTTTTTGCTATCAATATACGTAAGTTCTACGTCCCCTTGTCCATGCAAAGCATGGACAATAACGGGTCAAGGGCTTTAGCCCTTGTGGGGTGCAGGGGCGAAGCCCTTGCTGAGGGTGCAGGGGGCGAAGCCCTTGCTGGAGGTGCAGTGGGCGAAGCCCACTGCCGCGCCTTCCAGGTGCTTCGTGGGCTCGCCTTTGCAGACAAAATGTAAGCGGTGGAGGGGACGGGTGCACAGGACGTAGAAGAGCTTGGCATAGAAACGCTGGTCGGGGTAGGTGGTGGAGTCTGCGTCGGCGATGAGAACGCAGTCGAACTCGAGACCTTTGACGACGCTGGCATCCATGACTTGAATGCCGCCGAGGAAGGAATCGTCGCCTTGGGTGATGTGGATGGCCTCGGGTATTTGCGCTTGTAGGGCTTTGTGAAAGGCCTTGGCGGCCTTCTCGGTTTTGAGGATGATGGCAATGCCTGCGAAGCCTTCGCGCTGCCATGCGCGGATGGTTTCTGCGATGAGCGTGCAGCGCTCAGGGTCGCTGGCTGCGATGCGAAGGACGGGCTTCTCACCGTGGCGAAGGACGGGCTTGGCGGTGCCTGCGCCATGGACGGGATGACGGGAAATGACGGAGAAAGCAACCTCCATCACTTCAACGGTGCTGCGGTAGGCGGTGGATAGCTTGGCAACGATGGGCTGGCGCTGAAATATGCCGTCTGATATGTCGGACCAGCTGCGAAGGCCTTCATCGCCGTAAATGCCTTGGCATAGATCGCCGACGAGGGTGAAGGCATCATGCCCAAAGAGCACGCGGAGGGCTTTGACCTGCAAGGGCGAAACATCCTGCGCTTCGTCGATAACGACATGCTTGATCTGCTGACGCCCAAGACCGTAAAGTCCGTTGGCGAGCAGGAGCAAGGCGGGAAGGTCCTCCTGCGCTATGCATTTCTTTTGCAGAAGAGGGAGGGTCATGTCAAGGACAGGCTGATTGTCTGGATCGCGCTGCATCATATCCTCCCAAAAGGCTTTGTATACATCAAGGAGCTTCATGGAGCCCCATAGCGAGTCAAATGTTTTCATGAATTCCTTGGGTAATGCTTTGAGCTGCGCGAGGCGTTCGTCGCGGCTGCCGAAGAGCTTGCGTGCGAGGGCTTGGCGCTCGGGGCTGTCGTCCATGGAACGCAGCAGCTTGTCAAGACGGATTTCAACGTTTCGCTCAAGGGAGGCAGTCACCTGAGTGAGTGCATTTTTGAGACGAATCTTCATGACCTTGCGCACTTCCCCAAGGCGTGCATCCAAGGGAAAATGCTGAAAATCAATGAGGAAGAACCGCCGCATTTCCTCGGCGGACATCATGACCTTGTCGCCCAGCTTGATGTTTTGGGTGGGAATGCAGGAGTGCTCCCATTGGGACAGAAAGCGAATGATTTCTGAGTGGAGGGATAGTGCGCCTTTGCGCCCAAGCACGTCATCGAGCGCATCACGCGCGGGCTTGTCCATGATGAGCCGCTCGCTTAAGCGTGCGCTTTGAGTGAGCTTTGGCATTTGCTTGCCGATGAGCCATGAGCATAGCCCGACAAATGTCATCTGCCTTACTTCACCCACGCCCAGATCAGGTAGAACGCGGCTGATGTAACTGAGGAAAAGCGGGTTGGGCGCGAGGATTAAGAGCTGATCGGGCGAGACGGTTTTTTGCAGCCGATAGAGAATCCATGCGATTCGGTGAAGCGCGATGGTGGTTTTGCCGCTGCCGGCAACGCCCTGTACGCACAGGGGAAGCGTGGGGTCGTAGCGAATGACAGTGTTTTGCTCGGCCTGAATGGTGGTGACAACCTCCCGAAGCCTTGCGGTGGTGACTTGGGAGAGCACATCGGTGAGGAATTTCTCCTGCCCGATAATGCCCGTGTCCTGCATGCTCTCAAGCTTGCCGTCTGCGATGGTGAATAGCCGCTTAAGCGTTAGCTCGCCTTCGACCTTGCCGTCGGGTGCTTCGTAGCTCACATCGCCCACCTGCCCCGAATAATAAAGGTTGGCAATGGGGCTGCGCCAGTCGGCGATCAGTACCCGTTGCTCAGGGGTCTTGATCACGCCCCAGCACCCGATATACACAGGCACGTTCTTGCCTGCGGCAATGCCAAAGAGCGTGGCAGTGCCCTCTTTTTGGGTAAAATCCAGACGCGCAAAGTAGGGCTGCTTTTCGCTGAGGCGCAGCTGGTGCAGCCTGCGAAGTCTCGACGTGACGATGTTTTGCATGACGATAGCATCGTTTGAGCCATCGTCTTGTACGTGGATGAGCTTGTCGTTGCCGTTTTCTATGCCTAGGTCATCCTCGGCCTTGCGGCGCTCATCGCGCACGGTTTCCAGGGTAGCGGATAGAAAGGCTTGCTCTTCCTGCCAATCCTTTTTGGTTATTTGATTGGAATCCATTTTTATTTCACCTCCGATGATATTGGGAGGCAGAGCCTTCGTTTCATTTTGCCCGCTCGCAAGCGGATATAGCGGAAAAAAGGATGCAAAAAGCCACCGCCGTAATGCAAAGCCAAGCAAATGAATGCTGGGCAGTTAGCAAAACATGCGGTGGCGCAGAGGTTTTGGACGAAGGATGTTTGAATCCCTCCGCCTGAATAATGGATGGTACCCGATCAATGTAATTGACGGGATATAATAATTTCGACAAGGATGTGGGGAAGTCCTTCTGTCTTTTGAATGAAAAAAACCCGCATTGTGATGAAACAATGCGGGTGGATGCTTAGTCGCTTATTTTGCTGCGCCGACAACCGCTTTGATGCGGCGAACGCCTGCGGAAGAGCTTTCTTCCTTCTGAATCTTGAAGCTGACGAGGTCGCCAGTGTTTTGGGCATGCGGTCCGCCGCAAATTTCTTTGCTGAACTCGCCCATCGTATACACCTTGACCAGCTCGCCGTACTTGCTTTCAAATAGACCGATTGCGCCTGCTTCTTTCGCTTCGGGCACGGTCATTTCTTCGCAGGTAATGGCGGCATTTGCCGCAATCGATTCGTTGACCAATGCCTGAACCTCTGCAACCTCTTCCTTGGTCATCTTGCGGCCAAAGGAGAAGTCAAAGCGTAGACGCTCGGCGGTGATGTTGGAGCCGCGCTGCGCAACTTCAGGGCCGAGAACCTTGCGAAGGGCTGCATGCATGAGGTGGGTCGCGGTATGCAGACGAGCGGTTTGATCGCTGCTATCGGCAAGGCCGCCCTTGAAGCGTTGCTCTGCACCGGCTTGGCTGGTTGCCTGATGCTTCTTGAAGCACTCTGCAAAACCGTCCATGTCCACATTCAGTCCGCGCTCTTTGGCGAGCTCGACGGTCATTTCCACAGGGAAGCCGAAGGTATCGTATAGGTGGAAGGCACTCACGCCATCGATCTTGCCGTTCTGAACGCGAGTGACCAGCTTTTCAAACTCTTTGTTGCCCTGCTTGAGGGTGCGAGCGAAGCGGGTTTCTTCCAGAGAAAGCTGCTCAAGAACGAATTTCTCGTTGCGCTTGAGTTCGGGATAAGCGTCCTGATACTGCGCGATGATGACCTTTGCGATTTCGCCTGTGAATCCATCAGGCATATCAAGACCCATGCCGTAGCGAACTGCGCGGCGAATCAGGCGGCGAAGCACGTAACCCTGATCGACGTTTGATGGGCTGACACCGCGGTCATCGCCGATGATGACAGTCGCTGTACGCATATGGTCGCCGATGATGCGGAATGCCTTTTTGGTTTCTGGATCGCTCTCGTAGGTCTTGCCGCTGAGCTGGGCGATCTTAGCTAGGATATCTGCAAATAGATCGGTGTCATATACGCTCTTTTTGCCGTTGAGCACGCAAATGGTGCGCTCAAGACCCATGCCTGTATCAACGTTCTTTTGGCTGAGCGGCTCAAATGTGCCGTCAGCGGTCTTGTTGTACTGCATGAAAACGTCGTTCCAGATCTCCAGATAGCGTCCGCAGTCGCAAGCGGGCGAGCAATCAGGACCGCAGGGCTCTTTGTCTGTGATCATGAACATTTCGCTATCAGGACCGCAAGGACCGGTTAGGCCCGCAGGTCCCCACCAGTTGTTTTTCTTGGGCAGGAAGAAAATGCGGTCGTCTGCAACGCCGCAATCGCGCCAATGCTGTGCGCTCTCGTCATCGCGGGGGCAATCATCATCGCCTGCGAAAACGGAGAATGCGAGCCTGTCCTTGGGTAAGCCAAGGTAATTGGGGCTGGTCAGGAATTCCCAGCTCCACGGAATCATTTGTTCTTTGAAGTAATCGCCTAGCGACCAGTTACCCATCATTTCAAAGAAGGTGAGGTGGCTGTCATCGCCAACTTCATCGATGTCACCCGTGCGGATGCATTTTTGAACGTCGGTGAGGCGGTTGCCCGCGGGATGCTTTGCGCCCATCAGATAGGGAACAAGGGGATGCATACCGGCGGTGGTAAACAGAACGGTCGGATCATTCTCTGGAATGACGGACGCGCTGGAAATGACGGCATGACCATGATCCTGGAAAAATTGGAGGAACATCGAGCGAAGCTCGGAGGAGTGGTAAGTTTTCATTGGTGGTCTCTCCTTACATGTTTCGGTAGCGTAAATGCTAAACCGCCAGCGCGGCGACAAACGCTTATCAATTATAGAATAAACGCCACTAAGTGTCAACTGCGTGAGCATGCGCTGCGCTAAAAAACTCGCGAATTTTAAAGGTCTTTCATTGCTGTGGGTTATTGGTCATGTTACAATGGACGTCGGGTCATGAATGGAAAATGCGAGGCATTGGAAAGGAGCGCGTGATGCAGGAACTACGACTGGTGATATCGCCTGAATACGATGGCAAAATGGTTCGTCATATCGCGCTTTCTGTGCTTCGTATGTCCAGCGGACTTTTCAAGCGAGCGAAGTTTGAGGGCGAGATATTGGCGGATGGCGCAGCAGCGCGCGCCAATACATGCCTTCGCGCCGGGCAGGAGCTGATCATTCGCATCCCCGAGGCGCAAAACACTCAGCCCATTCCTTATGATATCAAGCTTGATGTTCCCTATGAGGACGATGATATGATGGTGGTTGATAAGCCTGCGCCCATGCCGTCTGCGAAATCCACGCGCAGCGATCAGCCAACGCTTGAAAATGCGGTCTATTCGTATCTGGGCTGCCCCGCGGGGTTTGTCTATCGCCCGATCAATCGCCTTGATAAGGGCACGAGCGGGCTGATGGTGATTGCCAAGACGGCGCATGCGCAGCATTTGCTTCAAAGGAAGGTGCACAGCGATGCGTTTGTGCGCGAGTACCTTGCGGTGGTGGAGGGCGTGCCAAAGGAAGGCGAAGGGCTGATTGACCTGCCCATTGCCAAGGAGGATGCCGCAACCATCAGGCGCGTCATCGATCCAAAGGGCAAGGAAGCGAGGACGCATTACTGCGTTGAAGGGACAAACGGCGTAAGAAGCGTGATCCACCTGCGCCTAGATACAGGGAGAACGCATCAAATTCGAGTGCATATGCATGCGATAGGCTGCCCTGTTGCGGGCGATTTTTTATATGGTATGGAAATCGATGAACTGCCTAGACGGTTTGCACTGCACAGCAGCTATTTGAAGGTGAGCCACCCCATCACGGGCGAGATCATCGAAATAAAAAGCCCGCTGCCAAAGGCGCTAGCGGACCTGTGTCGACCTAACTAAACAATGAAAAGCGTTTGCTGCACTAAGAGATGTGCGGCAGACGCCTTTTTAAATCTTATTTTCTTTTCAAAGTGCTTTTCGCCCAGCTGCTAAGCTTTGCTGAGATGGGTCTGTTTTTCTTCATGGCGAGCGCTGCATCCAAAGCACCCTCGCGAAACTTGCGATTATTGGGGTTTAGGCGAACGGCTTCTCTGAAGCTCTGGTGCGCGGTCTCGTATTGCTTGAGCCCCATGAGAATCTGTCCTTGCAGGAAAAACCAGCCGTCATCCTTGGAATCGGCTCGATTGAGCTGCCTGAGTGCGCTTTCTAAATTGCCCTGATCGACAAGGCGCTGCGCGAAATGCTTTGCTTCTTCCTGAGAAATGAGGTTGAAGCCGATGCGGTGCTGGGAAACGATTTTGAGCGCTTGCTCGTAGGCAAGGTTAAGCTGCACCAGCTTTTCCTGCGCGATTTTCTGCATTTGTATATCTTGGAATTGATCGGGATGACAGGTTTTTACTTTCTGTCGATAAGCTGCACGAACGTCTTGTGCATCAGCATTTGGTTTTAAACCAAGCACTTCAAAAGGGTTTAGATCTTGCAGGCTGGCCGCCTCCCTTCAACCCATAGTCAAACGCTCTTTGCTTCAAAAAAAATCAAACGGCGCGGTTAAATTTTCTCGCGGCGGATGTCAGCGCCAAGCAGGCGAAGCTTTTCCTCAATGCGCTCATAACCACGGTCGATGTAGGTGGTTTCGTAAATTTCAGTAACGCCCTTTGCCATCAGTCCAGCTACGATGAGCGCTGCACCTGCGCGAAGCTCCGTCACGGTAACAGGCGCGCCGTATAGCTCGCTCACGCCGTCAATCAGCACCGTGCGGTCCACAAGCCTGATCTTTGCGCCCATACGCCGAAGCTCATCCAGATGCTTGAACCTCTGGTCAAAGATGGTTTCGCACACTGTGGAAACGCCGTTGGCCATGCAAAGAAGGGCTGTCATTGGCTGCTGGAGATCGGTTGGGAAACCGGGGTATACCTGCGTTTTTACGTTGACTGCACGCTGCACGCCCTGAGGACGAACGCGGATGGAGTCATCGTTTTCAGTCACTCGAACGCCCATTTCAAGAAGCTTTGCGGTGAGGGCTTCCATATGGGTGGGGATACAGCCGTGAATCGTTACGTCACCGCGAGTTGCGGCAGCAGCGATCATCAGCGTACCCGTTTCGATTTGATCGGGAATAACCGTATAGGTGCATGCGTGGGTTTTTTGAACGCCGCGAATGCGGATTACATCCGTGCCCGCGCCCTTGATGCGTGCGCCCATGCTGTTGAGGAAATTCGCCAAGTCGACGATATGCGGCTCTTTAGCGGCATTATAAATAATGGTGTTTCCCTCAGCCTTGCTGGCTGCTAGCATCACGTTGATGGTGCCGCCAACGGTGACCATGTCAAAAAATACATCGCCGCCAACCAGCTTATCCGCCTTTGCATAGACCATGCCGCCGCGGTCGTCAATATCAGCACCAAGCGCCATAAAGCCCTTGAGATGCTGATCGATGGGTCTGCTGCCAAGGTCACAGCCGCCTGGATAGGCAACTTCCGCATGATGACCGCGACCAATCAAAGCACCGAGCAAATAATAGCTGGCACGCAGGCGCTTTGTTAGTTTGTATGGGACGTGATATCCCTTTGCGTTGGTTGGATCGACGGTCATATACTTGCCGGGAACATAATCGATCTTTGCGCCGAGCGTTTCCAAAATCTCAATGAGGGCGTGCACATCATCAATGTCAGGCAAGTTTTCGATTGTACAGGGGGCATCGCAAAGAAGCGCAGCAGGAATAACTGCTACAGCTGTGTTTTTACCGCCGCTGACCGTGATCTCTCCCGCTAGAGGATGTCCGCCTGTGATTAGCATCTTATCTTTGCTGTACATAGGTTTGACCTAAAAGGTCACCCATCACCTCACTTAGGGGAATATAGTTTACTGCAAAGTAAACCATTGTTTATTATACACACTTTGGGATAGGTTGGCAAGCAATACACCTGATATACGTGCTGGCGTAGGGGAATGCGGGTACGAATAAAGGAAAAAACGAGCAATAAAGAGCAAAACGAAGTCACCTACGGGCAACGAAAAGTCAAAAGGAAGGTACCCGAAGGGCACAAAATGAACGAGCGAAGCCCGAGGCTATCGAAAAACTCTTAGGAGGTATCGGAGGAGCGCAAAATAAACGAGCGAAGCTCCTCTGCAGCCAAAGGCGGCTACTCCACCAGCCAATGCTGATACCGCTCTGGTGGATAGACTTTGCGGATCATCTGGATCATGAACCGAAACTGATCCTCGTTGTAATAGGTCTGATATTTTTGATAAAGCACG
>LFRM01140368.1_pt1 | contig 24184 bp, 21 predicted proteins | sample 618341 | NCBI WGS metagenome assembly LFRM01 (sample SAMN03654438, study PRJNA283298) | anaerobic digester metagenome | isolation source: pool of bioreactors CSTR01a, CSTR02a, and CSTR03a thermophilic anaerobic... | place: Denmark: Kgs. Lyngby | collected 2014-05-21 | reverse complement strand
TTGGAGGTGTCCACTTCGAAATCGCGGATATTCATTACGGCTCTGCGCGTATAAGGGTTCTTCTTCAATTCGGAATATATCCAGGGCAATTGATATGCAAACCTTTGGTGGTATGTATATTCCCAGCAGTTTCCATCACCGATTTTAAAATCAAGGATGCCGTCAACGATTTCCATTGTGTACTGCTGCAGTTCCCTGTGACCGCCGGGGAAAAGTTTGGATATGAATGGCTCCGCGACAGCGTCTTCAACATAAAACGTCAGTGATGTTTCAAGCATGTTCGTGTCATAGTCCGGACAAGGAACCATAGAGCCTTCTTCGTATAATTTCACAAGGGCTTTATGATATGCTTCGGGTAAGGTTTTTCCTTCTACAAGATGGTGTTTCATCGTTTACTCTCCCATAGAATTGATATCGTTTTTACTTTATCTCCAAAATACCACACGCGCCCGATAGTGTCAATGTTACGTGTAACGCCGGAATTAAGCGGCAGCTGTCTTATGTTTTTTATTTAATGAACTTATCCAGCCATGCGTAGGCTTCACGCTTTGCATCATCAGGGAAACAGTGCCCGCCTTCAAAAATTATTGAGTAGAAATTATTTTCCGCTTGAAGGCTTTGATATTTTCTTTTTGCCTCGCTGATTATCTCCTCCACGCCGTCGATCGGGAATAAACCGTCGCGGCTGCCGTTAATCATCATAAAAGGTCTGGGCGCGATATCACAGACAAGATCGCTTATGTCGCATATTTTACTTAGACCAAATGTAAACATGGCAAAATTGTGGTTTATCATGTTCCTAAAAATGGTTTTTAGTTGACCTATCCCACAGGAGCATACGGCGGCTTTTATACGCTCATCATACCATGTAAGCCATAGGGTTTCCTGGCCTCCGAGAGAATGCCCGATTGCGCCTATTTTGTTTTTGTCCACAAAATCCAATGATTCCAAAAGATCTATGCCCCGTACGAGATCCGACAGGTATTTTGCCTGCAGCGTGCTGCCTTCACTGATATATTTACAGAATAAAAACCTTTCATATCCCCCGTCCTGGATATGCGTGTTTTCATATCTTTCATACTCTTTCGGCCGTCTGTCTTCAAACCCAAGGTGATCTGGGCATAATACCACATATCCCCGTAAACACAAATCCAGCCCGTAATGATACATGCTGTCTTTAGACAATCCCGCCGGTTCCGATTTGCCAAGATAATATTCTCCGGCGTGCTGATGAATCGCAATGACGGCAGGGTTCTTTTTCTTTGCGCCTTCAGGTACTAAAAGCCATGCATCCACTCTTTCCTGTTCTTCAACGTTATAGCGGACAAGCTGAAGCGTATGAGTTTCTTTTTGTATTGTTTGAATAATTTCGATATCAAGATCGCATTTTTTGGGGAAATCCCCAAGACATTTCAGTATTTCGTTCCTGTTTGCCATATCATTTAACCTCCCGTTACTGTTTCTTCTATATTACTGGTAAGCACCCTCCCGGCTGTACAGTGCTTTCAATTTCCGGCGGCGGGATTTACAAAGAACGGGCTTACAGCTAACGCTTCAGCGGAAGAAACAGTGAAACACACGTTCCTTTCCCTTCTTCGCTGTGAATTAGCAGGCCGTATTTTTCACCGAAAGCATATTTAATTCTTGCGTTTACGTTATACAACCCGATTCCCTGCGTTCCCAGGACTTTGTTCTTATTATTCCGGATTTTTGATACTACTTTCTTCAGGTATTTTTGCGACATACCGGGGCCATTGTCCTTTATTGTCAAACAAACGTTATCACCCTGCCGGAAACAATTAATGTCTATGGTACAGCCGGAAACGGTTTTTTCCACGCCATGCTTAATGGCGTTTTCTACAATAGGCTGTAATGTAAGCTTTGGGATTGGTATCTTCAGGAACTCATCAGGAACATTAATTGAATATTTTATATTGTCTTCATAACGAAGTTTTTGTATATAAAAATAATTCTCTACATGCAGCAGTTCATCTTTGATTGTGACCATGTCTTCAACAGACTCCATTGAATATCTCAGCATTGAACCGAGAGCGGAGATGGCATTATCTATCTCTGTCATGCCTTTTTCAAGCGCAAGGCCGCTTATCGACTGGAGCGTGTTATATAAAAAATGCGGATTAATCTGTGATTGCAGAGCTTTTATCTGTATTTGCTTTTCCCGTATTTCGGATTTATATCTCTCGATAATCAGTTCATTAATTAAAACCGCCATGCTGTTATAACTTTTATACAATACTCCGATTTCATCCAAACGGTTCGTTGTCTTTATCTCAAGATGCTCAACATTAATGTTTCTCATATAATTCGCTAGTTCAACGATAGGGCGGGATATATTATTGGCAAGCAGCAGGGAAAGAACAACCACAACAAAAATACAGAATATGCCCAGTAAAAGATTGAATTTACTGGAAGCGTTAACGGAGGCATTTAAAATTTTCATTGGGATTATTTTATATACAGTCCAGCCGGTATATTCGGAAGTATTAAAAAGTACCAGGTATTTATCGCCGTCTATTGTTTTTTTGAAACTGCCTGTAGCAGATGTCATTTCTGCCCGAATATCTTTTTCATTTATAAAGTTATAATAAAAATCCGGCGCCTCTGTAGGATATACCAATGAACCGTCCCTGTTTTCAATAATAATGTTCTCAAATGCGTTGACACTTGCTTTTTTATATATGCTGTCGAGGTTTCTCACGTCCACATTAATTGAAACGGTGCCGATAACATCTCTGTAAGGGAAATTGGTAATGGCAAAAGAAAATGATAAAACATGTTTCGGCTTGCCTATCAGACCGATTGGTATATTATTTTGATTATCCCTTGACTTGATGTCAAATTGTGTAATATGGGTGTCTTCCGTGTAAATATGCCGGTACATGCCGATAGCGTTTGAATGCCATGAAGTGCTTTCCATATCGGGGTGATTAACAATATAGACAACAAGCCTTTGCCTGTCCATGTAATAAAGACGGTCGGCGGAACTTATATAAAAATAAACGCTGTCAATGTCCTTGCCGTCACTCATTAACTTTAATAAGGAGTTTTCAATATATGTAAACCCCGGACTGCCGTATTCATAATTTGTGTTGTGAATTAAAATTTCCAGAAGGTCTACGTTCCGTACGAAGGAAAGCAAATATCCGCGCATTTTGTTAATGTAATTGTCCAGGTTATCGTTTGTATTTTGTACTATTCTTAAATTTGTGTCAATAAACTGTTTTTCAACCAGTTTACTGGTATTATAGTATGAGGATATTGAAATAATGAGCAGAGGAAAGAGGGTGGATGATATTAACAGCAGCAAAAGCCTGTTTCTGATATTCCGGGAAAAAAAGCATAAGATTTTATTTAACAGACCGGCAGCTTTCAAAACCGGATAACCTCCCCCATACAAAGCTTACTTATGTTTTAATTTGAGAATACTATAAAATACTTATCCCGGCAACCCGGTATTTTACCATTGCTAAATCTCCCAACCCGTTGAAACCCGGGCTTTTCATATGAAAAGGTCAAGATTGTTCTATTAGATCGGTTAATCTGATTCATTTTATCTTTTTCTGTATTTGTTATTATAAAAGTAAATAGTAAATTTAGGGGGTATTTTATGAAAAGGGTTGTGGCTTTTGTATTAATGACAATGATGCTATTAGTCTTTACAGCCTGCGGCGGCAATGCGCCCCAGCAGGGCGCGGAATCGAATCAGGCTGAAACGGGAACTCCGGAAAAAAAGGTAACGTTAAAACTGTGGCAGTGGAGACAGGAAATTGTTGAATCGCTCGAAGAAGTTTTAAATGAATATACGAAACAAAATCCTAATGTTACGGTTATAAGTGAAAGACCCGGAGGAGAAGAATATGAGCTGACGGTTAAGGCGATGATAGCTTCGGGGGAAAACCCGGATGTATTTGCCGTAAGAGCCTGGAGCCAGACAAAGGAATATGCGGATGCCGGCCAGGTGCTGGAATTCACGAATGAGCCCTTCATGTCCGTTGTCAGCGATTTTGCCAAGGAAACGGTGAATATAGACGGAAAATTATACGGTCTTCCGATGCAGGTCGACGGCGGCGGGATTATTTACAATAAAAAAGTATTCGAGGAAGCGGGTATAACTAAACCGCCCGAAACGATATCGGAACTGGAACAGGTATGCGAACAGCTTAAGAGCAAAGGGTTTATCCCGTTTGCGGTTGCCCATAAAGACTGGTGGACTCTAAGAGAACTGTTCTCGTATTTGCATACACAGACGACCGACCTGATAGAATTTTCAAAAGCAATGAACGTGGGGAATGAGAGTTTTAAAAACCCGAAAATAGATGAGGCCATGAGAGTTGTAGATATTATAAATGAGAATTGCAATGAAAAGCCCATGGACTCCGATTATAACAACGCCTGCGCGTTAATAGCGCAAGGAAAAGCGGCAATGATGGTACAGGGCCTTTGGTCCATACCTGTTATAGAAAGAGTAAATCCTGATTTTGACGGCGGCTTTATACCGGTGCCTGTATCTGATACGGCGGGGGAAGCCCGGTTATCCGCCGATATTACCGTGGTATTTCATATTTATCCCGAATCGGAAAATATAGAGGAATCAAAGAAGCTGCTTGAGTGGTTCACTCAAAAGGAAACCGCTAAGCTGTTTGCGGAAAAATGCGGTTTTCTGCCTCCTTTCGAAAATGCCACTCCGCCAAAAGGCGGCGGTTCCGTATGGAATGACATGGTTGTGCATGTTGAAAAGGGAAATGTTGTGCCGTTCGGATATTCCATATGGCCTACAGGCTTTGACGCTCAGCTTGGGCAGATTATGCAGGGTTATTGCACCGGAGAATATGACAAGGATCAACTGTACAAGCAACTTGATGATACGTGGAAATCATTCATTAAGTAGCAAAAACAGTCAATGGTTAACCGGGGGCAGGGGATCTGCCCTCGGCAAACCATCCGTAGAGGTCCTTTTTTATGAATTTCAAAGGATGTGAAACTGTTGCATATTAACAGTAAAAAAATTCGTGATACAATATCCTTTTACCAGTTTGTTTTACCGGCATTATTAGTATATGCCATGTTTTTTTTAATACCGCTGGCCGGTGGTTTTATTTTATCATTGACGGATTGGAACGGGATCAGCAAGGAACTAAACTTTATCGGCCTGAAAAACTATTTAAACATCTTAGATGATACGCGTTTTTTAAACAGCTTAAAGACAACCTTGAAACTGACAGTCAGCTTCGTTGTTATTGTTAATGTACTGTCGCTGCTTGTAGCGTTTTTACTGGATTCTGAATTAATTAAAAGTAAAAAAAGGAAACATTTCTACAGGGGAGTAATTTTTGTCCCGCATTCGATAAGCCTGATTATTGTCGCATTTATCTGGCAATTTACATTTACAAAGGTATACAGCAACCTGGTAAATGAACTGGGTCTGGGTTTTCTGGATATAAGCTGGTTTGGAAATAGTACCGGCGCGATTGCGGCGGTGCTTATAGCAATGATTTGGCAAAGCCTCGGTTACTATATGGTTGTTTATGTTGCCGGTTTACAGACAATTGATCCTAATTTGCTTGAAGCCGCGGAAATTGATGGGGCAAAAGGATTGAAAAAAACGATTTATATTACTCTGCCGCTGATCACGTCTTCAATAATTGTTAACTTGTTTATTTCGATAATAACCGGGTTTAAGTCGTTTGACATTGTGTTCCAAATGACATCGGGGGGGCCGAATAACGCAACCAATGTCGTAGCCTTGGATATATACCAGGAAGCGTTTCTGACGCAAAGATACGGGTATGGCTCGGCTAAAGCCATTATTCTGTGTATCCTGGTGATTGTTCTGACATATTTTCAACTTAAATTTTTCAAAAGCAGGGAGGTTGAAATGTGATGGTTAAAAACAGGCTTTCATCCCTCCTGGTTGAAGCTGTCGCTGTACTTATTTGTCTTTTGTTTGTTATCCCGTTTGTTTTTGCTGTTATTAATTCTTTCAAAACTTATCCGGAAATGATGGAATCATTCATCAGGCTGCCGAACCGCCTTAATTTTGAAAATTATGTCAAAGCATGGACTGTAATGAAGGGATTAAGGCCGTTTATAAATTCAATTATCATAACCGTGTTTAGTATAATAGGAATCGTCCTGTTTTCATCGATGGCAGCATACAAATTATCAAGGACAAAGGACAGGAAAAGCTGGGTTATCTATTTAATTTTCGTCTTTGCACTGGTGGTTCCTTTCCATTGTTATATGATACCGCTTGTTAAATTAACAGCTTCTCTTAAATTGACTAAAAGCTATATAGGAATTGTTTTGATTTATTGGGGGATATGCATGCCGTATGCGATATTTTTGCAGCACGGTTTTGTGAAAAGCATACCGTATGATATAGAAGAGTCTGCGGTTATTGACGGCTGCACTCCTTTTAAAACATTCTTTTTCATCGTATTCCCGCTTATGAAACCGATTGTTAGTACATTAATCGTTATTGATGTTATAATGATATGGAACGATTTTTTACTGCCGATGCTTATTATATTTATGGACAGAAGTCTAAGAACAGTCCCGTTGGTGCAGTATAACCTGTATGGTGAATACAATAACGAATGGAATACCGCTCTTGCTGCAATGGTTCTTGCAGTGGTTCCATGTGTTATATTTTTTATCTTTATGCAAAAATATATTGTACGGGGAATTACGTCGGGTTCCGTAAAGGGGTAATACATGTGTTCTACTTGTTATTATTTTTAAAAGAAGAGGAACTGTTATGCTAAAGACAGTTAAAGTATTGATTGTTGATGACGAAAGGCTTGTGAGAATATCAATAAAAAAACTGGTTGATTGGGATAAACTTGGAGCGGAAGTCATTGCCGAAGCGAAAAATGTACAGGAGGCAATGGAAAAAGTTAATCTTTTAGGACCGGATATTGTAATAACCGATATGAAAATGCCGGGTATAGATGGAGCCGCCTTTATGGAGCTGTTGGCGCGCGATTTTCCGCAGATCAAAATTATTGTTATCAGCGGATACGACGATTTTGTGTATATGCGGTCGGCTATAAAAAATAAAGCGGTTGATTACATAATGAAACCCATTGACAAGGCTCAACTGAATAACGCAATTTCCAACGCGATAGATGAGATTAACCATGTAAAAAAAGATTATGACTCTTTGACCCGCGAGAAACTGGTAATCGGCGAAAAGATAGAAAGGATTATGCTTGAAAAGCGTTTAAATGAACTTTTAAACGACGGACGAATAAGCAAAAGCGAGATTGTAAAAGACAAGAGCTTAAGCATGTTATACCGAAAAAACTTAAAATACGTGTTTTTGCTGTTCAAATTTTTCAATATCCATTACATTTGCAAGAATAATTTCAATTGCGATTACAATGAAATGACTTTGAGAATATGCGAATGTATAGACAGTTGTATTGAAAATAAAAACAAGATTGTTTTTAAGAAAGAACACAGTTTTTCCGAGTTCTGTATTATTATCGGATACGGGAAAAGCGCTGAAAATGATAGAATTACGGAGTCTGCCGCCCTTCTGGCTGAAAAGATAGATAAAAATGTTTCTTCGCAGCTTAATTTAAAAAGTATTGCCGGCGTTTCAAACATTCATAATTCCTTTGACGCTCTCGGAACAATGTACCAGGAGTCGTTATTCGCTTTAATGCATATTAATATCAAAGACAGTGCAATCATTTCTTTCTATGATAAATCTGTAAAACAAATATCAAAACATGTAAATATTATAGAAAACGGTAATAAATGGGGTATTGCAATAGAATCCGGAAATTGCATTATGGTAAAAAATCTTCTTAATGAAGCGCTTGGCATACTTATGGAAAAAAGTGTTATATGCCCCCAGGATATAATCAATTTGTACAGAGAAATTTTTTATTATGTGGAGAGAACACTCAGAAAGCTTAATTTGGAAACAATTGATGCAAAGATAGATGATTTGCTTGATGAAGATTACCTGGTTTTGATTTTTATAGAAGCGGTTAAGCAAGGAAAATTAACCTTTCCCGAAGTTAATAGAATTATAATGGAAAGGCTGGAACAGTGCATAGAAAAAGTATTGTTGTCAAAAAGAATGAAAACGCATTCAAATCTTTATGAGGTAAAAGATTTTATAGATAAATATTATTATGAAGATATAACATTGGAGAAGCTGTCTTCAATGTTCCATTTCAGTAAAGGTTATCTGAGCAGGGCTTTCAAGGATGAGTTTGGTCAAAATATCAGCAGCTACATAACAAACGTCAGGCTTAACAACGCAATGGAGTATTTACAGCAGGGAAATTTAAAAATATCGGAAATTATGCGCCTTACGGGTTTTAACAGCCTGAACTATTTCTGTAAAGTGTTTAAAAAACGTTTCGGCAAAACGCCTTCAAAGGTTAAGAGCCAGGAATGCTCAGGTTTATAGTTTCTTTAGCGATCGCCCGCTTGTTCTCAATATGATAAAACCCTGCCTTGGATATTCGCCGGAGCATGGAGCAAAGCTTTTTTACGAAAGCGCTCTCGGCGGGGTGGACCTTATAAAGGACGACGAGCTATTCGGCAGTACATCAATAAGCGATGCGGCAGGCCGGCTGAAAGCGTACCGTTCCGCGGCGAGAGCGGTCATGGAAAAGACGGGCAAGGAGCCCGTGTATATAGCAAATATAACCGATACTCCGAAGCGAATGCGTGATCATGCGAAATTGGCCGTCGATGAAGGCGCAAAGGCGGTCATGGTGAATTTTGTCGCTACCGGCATAGACGCGTTCAGGGAACTTACCGAAGAATTCGGCAGTGAACTGTGTTTCCTTGCCCACTATGCTGGCGCCGGCATGCTGGATTCCCGTGACCTCGGTATCTCGGGGAACGTGCTCCTGGGCGTGCTTGCACGTCTTGCGGGCGCCGACTCGGTTATGACTATGACTGCGCAGGGCGATACGGCGCTGATGCTTGAATGCGTCCGGACGGTCCAGAAGCATAAACTGCCGATGGGACGGGTAAAACCGGTCATGACGGCTTTGGGCGGCGGCGTTACGCCGCTTTCGATAAAAAACATCACCGATACGTTCGGGCATGACATTATACTCGGCGTAGGCGGCGCAATACAGGGGCATCCGATGGGCACAACGGCCGGTGCGAAGGCGGTTATGCAGTCCCTGTCCGCCGCTGTTGAGGGCAGGGAGCTTGCCGAGGCCGCAAAAGATTCGCCGGAGCTCCGGGCGGCGATAGACGCCTGGCAGTAAATAGAACGTTTTTGTAAAAACAGAGGAAATAATCCGGCGATTTCAACACAACAGGTTGAACGGTCGCCGGCAGAATGGAACGGACGGTCCGATTTAAACAAGGCGGAGGATTAAATTCTCCGCCTTTTACTTTTTATTATTGAAATAATCTGCATTTGCTGTAAGATTTTCAAATACCGGCTTTCAATTTATTGTAATTCATATTCCATGTCGAAAACTTTTCATAATCAGGAATGTAAACCTTGAAACAGAAAGTGTAGTCATCCTGCACTTATATACGTTTCCTGCACTGTTAAAAACACCAAGTAAAAAATGTTAGCATAAATGAGAACGATCGGACGTTAACGGTTGGAGAGACGGTTCAGTTAACCGCGGTTGTAAGCCCTGATGATGCAACAAACAAAAACGTGTCATGGTCATCAAGCAATGAAAGTGTAGCGACAGTTGACGAAAACGGCCTTGTAACAGCAATAGCCATAGGTACAGCCGAGATAACCGTTACAACAGAAGACGGCGGATTTACCGATTCAGTGAACATAACGGTAGAAGGGGAAACGCTTCCGGAAGGGTTCGTTTTGTGGCTTGACGCAAATGACTATAATAAGGCTGACGGGGTATGGGAAGATAAAAGTGACAGAAATAATGAAATCAGGCAGAATAACGCATCGAATCGTCCCGATCTTGTTGAGAATGGAATAAACGGAAACCCGGTGGTCCGCTTTAACGGTTCAAACCAGTATCTTAATCTGGACTGGCAGGATGATGCGCTGAAAACAGATTCAATAACTATCTTAATAATAGTAAAATATAGCGATTTTTATGGCGGTTCGCAAACAATAATGGGAAATTTCAATTCCACTGGAGAGGTATGTATCCATAAAAGCGGAAGTGAAAACGTTGCATATGCCCATATATCAAAAAGGGATAACAGTGTCGATTTTGGCGAACTGGGCAATGATAACGCATATCTGCTGACATTCAAGTATGATGACAGCACAGGTACGCATGAAGCATTTCTGGACGGCTCATTGAAAGAATCTAAAACCATACCGGTGGACATTAACTGGCAAAACACATCAATAGGCAGAAACAGGATATCGAGCAGCAACACGTTTTACTGGAAGGGAGACATCGGGGAAATAATGATCTTCGACAGAGCCCTTTCCGATGCTGAGCGGATGGCTGTGGAACAGGAATTAGGTGAAAAATGGCTCGGATGGAAATCTGAATACACGGGCACTTCGGTATTATATAACCCTTATGGGAAAGTGAATTGGGATCAAGTGAAGCATTACAAAGCTAATTTTCATACACATACGAATAAAAGTGACGGTTCAATAAGTCCTGCGGATGTTATTGACGCCTATTATAACGCGGGTTATAAAATACTTGCGTTGACTGATCACGATACATTCGGCGGAATTGATACAACATGGCCGTGGACGGACTATGGAAAAAATCCGAAAGAGCTTGGTATGCTGGCTGTTGAGGGCAATGAGATTTCAGCAATCGATAATATAGGAAGCCTTTTCAATGATTACGGCGGCGCAAAAGCTGGAGAAGAAGCAAAAGCGCTGCAGGAGATTGCCAACAGGAATGGCCTTGCAATAATATATCACCCCGGCAGGTATAATAGGACCGACGAGTGGTATAAGAATCTGTTTGAAAACTATTACCTTAACCCGCTTGTCGGAATGGAAGTATATAACCAGGGCGACAGGTACATGAATGATCGTGACAGGTGGGACAGGTTGAACGCTCTTGTCATGCCGGATAAAGTCATATTCGGTTACAGCAACGATGATATGCATAATACGGCACATTTATACGGCAATTATCAGTTTATGCTTATGGATGACTTGAGCGAAGAAGAACTCATAGAAGCGATGCTAAGCGGTGCGTTCTACTTTTGCCGTGAACATGGAAAAAGCGGTGCCGCTGATCCTCCCGTTCCGCTTATAGAAAAAATAGATATCAGTAAAGACGGCACGGTGATCACGATCACGGCAAGAAACATTGAAAATGATTCGGCCGTAGTCTGGAGAACCAATAAACGAGTAGTAGGAACGGGCAGAACGATTAATTTGAAGGAACTGGACCTGCTTGGCGAGAAATTTGTAAGAGCCGAAATTACAAATAGCTGCGGGATAACATATACACAACCCTTTGTTTTAAAACATGGATAGAAAAAGGTGGCAGGTATTGGTTTATGGCTTTGGGTCCGGGATAAAATCCCTGACCCGAAGCCGTCCGGTATTATTGGGCTGATAAACATTCAAGTCTGTTCGCTTCGTCGGAGGGGGACAGGATGAGAGTTTTATTTCCATAAAGGAGGAACCGATTTGGGCGGGTACTTTGTTACACCGGTTGAAAATGAAGCGCTCGATGTTAATGCACATAACGAGCAGGAACAAAAACTGGTAAAGCATCCCGATAAAAGCCTCTGGGCAGTGAAAGTTCTGCCCGGTAACAAGTATATACAGGCAAGGCTTACGGGAAAGATCGTACAATCACTATCCGTTGATTGGAACGCGGAAGACACCTGAAACCAGTTGTGCTAACCCCCGGCAGCGTACCGACCTGAAATATGAGCATCGAAAATGTCCATGCTATTCCTGTCTGATAGCCTATCGCGATAAAAGTCCATTTCCGGGAATTGAACTCCCTTTTCATATTCTTTTTTGTCTTTTTAAAATTTTTACTATTTTTCTTTAAAGATAACAATATATTCGATATAATCATAAGAAAAGGCAACGAATGGTGGTTTTATAAATGAGAGTATATGAACAGCTCCTTAACGGTGAAAAAGCTTTAGCGGTGGTAGGGCTTGGCTATGTCGGAATGCCCCTTGCAATAGAGTTTGCTAAAAAAATCCGGGTAATAGGATATGATAAAAGCAAGGAAAAAATAAATAGCTATAAAAAAGGAATAGACGCGACCGGCGAAGTCAGCAATGAGGCAATCAGAAACACAACGGCATTGTTTTCGGATGACGACAGTGTTCTTGCCGATGCGGCATTCTATATTGTCGCGGTGCCAACCCCTATCGCGGAGGATAAAACGCCGGATCTGTCGTCGCTGGTATATGCAAGCAGGGATGTCGGAAGGCACTTGAAAAAAGGTGATATTGTTGTTTACGAATCAACCGTTTATCCCGGCGTTACCGAGGAAGTATGCGTTCCGATACTGGAGAGGGAATCGGGGCTTGCCTGTGGAACGGATTTCAAAGTTGGATATTCACCGGAGCGTATAAATCCCGGCGACAAGGTACACACGGTAACAAAGGTTTTAAAGATTGTGTCCGGTATGGACGACGAAGCGCTCGAAGAAATATCACAGGTCTATTCGATAATAGTTGAAGCCGGTGTATACAAGGCCGAAAGCATAAAGGTCGCGGAAGCGGCAAAGGTTATTGAAAATACTCAGCGTGACCTGAATATCGCTTTAATGAACGAACTGTCAATCATTTTCAATAAGATGAATATAAACACGAAAGCAGTACTGGAAGCGGCCGGTACGAAATGGAACTTTCTTAAGTTTACTCCCGGCCTTGTCGGGGGCCACTGCATCGGTGTCGATCCGTATTATCTCGCGTATAAGGCACAGCAGTTGGGTTATCACCCGGAGGTTATTCTCGCGGGCAGGCGGATTAATGACGCCATGGGAAAATTTGTGGCCGAGAATACCGTTAAGCAGCTGATTAAAGCCGACAAGCAAATTAAAGGCGCAAAAGCGCTTATCATGGGTATTACGTTCAAGGAAGACGTGCCCGATACAAGGAACACAAAGGTTGCCGATATTATTAGTGAGCTGAGCGAATACGGGATTAAGGTTTATGTTACGGATCCCGTCGCGGACAGGGAAGAAGTTATGCGTGAATACGCGATAGATTTACAGGACTTTGACGAAGTGAACGGTATTGACGCGATCATTCTTGCGGTAGCCCATAAACAATACAGGGAAATTCCGCTCGAGAGGCTGAAAGAAAAATACTCAAACGGAACAAAGGTGTTAGTGGACGTAAAAAGCATTATTTCACCCAAAGAAGCTGAACGCCAGGGCTTTTTGTACTGGAGCCTTTAAGGGGGTATAATATGTTTAAGGAATTTAAAAATTTCGCGATCAAGGGAAATGTGCTTGATCTGGCCATTGGTGTTATTATTGGCGGTGCTTTCGGCAAAATTGTGTCTTCACTCGTCAATGATATAATAATGCCGTTGTTTGGCGTTATCCTCGGAAAAATTAATCTTACGCAGCTTAAATGGATTGTGCAGAAGGCAGACGAGAACAGGGGTTTGTCAGAGCTTTCCGTGATGTATGGAAACTTTCTGCAGAATGTTGTGGATTTTTTGATTATATCTTTTTCAATTTTTCTATTCGTAAAGCTGCTGGACAGGATTAAGAAAAAGGAAAAAGAGGAGGAGGAAAAGGCTCCGGAACCGCCGAAACCGTCAAAAGAAGAGGAACTTTTGACGGAGATCAGGGATTTACTGAAAGAAAAAAGTTAAAACAATTAATAAATATACTTTGGAAGGCGATTTATAAATGGAAAATGATCTGCCGTGGTATGCCGTGTTCGTGAAAACAGGAGAGGAAAACAAGGTTAAACAGCGCCTGGATTACCGGTTTAAAGGCAATCCTGCGGTAAAGGTTCCGAAAAAGATAATAAAGGAAAGGAAGCAGGGCAAATGGTACAGGCGCGCAAGGAACCTTTTTCCCGGTTATATATTCATTCACGGGATACTTGACGACAGCAGCTATAAGAAACTGCGGCAGGTGCCCGGACTTTACAAACTCCTTTGCACCGACAGGGAGCCGGTCAGGATTCCAAGGAAAGAAATCGAGGTTTTCAGCCATCTTTTCGACGAAGAAGACGTAATACAGGAATCTGACATATTTATGGAAGGCGACAGGGTTACGATAATAAACGGTCCTCTGACAGCCCTGGAAGGGAAAATACTCAAGGTTGACAAAAGAAAAAAACGGGCTCGTGTGCTTATTTCGTTTCTCGGCGAGGAACGGGTGATAGATCTTGGCATAAACTTAATAGAAGCAGTAAACAGTGAATGATTCCGACGTTTTATATAATTTCCGGTTTCGTTCAAACGGCTTCGGCCGTTTTGCATCTCTGCAGTATTTGACTGTGTGTATTAATGTGTTGAAATTTTCATCTTTGAGTGCAGAATTGTTAATCAGTTTAATGCATAGTTATAAAATCCGGCGAAATTTAAGTCGTGGAAAAGAAGGTAATAGTTATGGACAATGCCGCGTTGAAAATTTTGGTCGATAAGCTAATGGAAAACATTAAAAAGGTTATTGTGGGTAAAAGTAGCGTTATCCGACAGTTAATCATCTGCCTGTTATGCGGCGGCCATGCCCTTGTAGAGGATGTGCCGGGCACAGGGAAGACTCTTCTTGCGAAAACCTTAAGCCGTTCGCTTGAGCTGGCGTTTAACCGGGTTCAGTTCACACCGGATTTGTTGCCGTCGGATATAACGGGAATACACTATTACAACCAGAAGCAAGGCGAGTTTGTTTTCAGGAGAGGCCCCGTGTTTACGAACATCCTGCTGGCCGATGAAATAAACCGGGCTACGCCGAGAACGCAGTCGAGCCTTCTCGAATGTATGGAGGAAAGGCAGGTTTCAATAGACGGGCAAACTTATCCGCTTGAGTCCCCGTTTATGGTGATCGCTACACAAAACCCGGTAGAAACCCTTGGAACGTTCCCGCTGCCAGAGGCCCAGCTCGATCGTTTCCTTATGAAGTTGTACATGGGATATCCCGAAACTGCGGACGGCGTTGAAATCCTGAAAAGGTTCAAGCATGAAAGCCCGTTCCCGGTTCTTAAGCCTGTCGCGAATAAAGAAGACTTCAGTGATATCAATGATATTTTCAAAAATACGTATGTTAGCGAAGATATATACCTTTACATTGTGCAGATTGTCGAAGCGACAAGAAAACACCCGGACGTACTTCTTGGCGTAAGCCCGCGCGGAAGCCAGGCGCTTCTTAGAACAAGCCAGGCTCTTGCTGCCGTTAATGGGCGTGATTACGTTACACCTGACGATGTCAAGCAAATGGCGAAGCCGGTGCTTGCGCACCGCATTGTCGCAAGGCATGCGGGAAGTGACAGCGGCATGCCCGTGCAGCACGCGATAATTGATCAGATTTTGAACCGCATCCCGGTCCCTTCCGAGGAAAGTCTTATGAACCGTACGGGAGGCCGGTAGATTATGTGGGTGTATAAGCTCATTTTAGCGGCAGTTGCGGTAATTCTTATTGAGGCTGTTCTCACATCGAAATACGGTCTTTCAAGAGTAAGCCTTGAAAGAAGCTTCGATACAATGCACGCGAATTTTGGGCAAACCATCCATATGATTGAAAAAATAAGCAACAGGAAACTGCTCCCGGTACCGTGGCTGAAGGTGGAATCGAGAATAGACGGGGGCCTTCGGTTCGGACGCCAGGAAGATATGAACATACTCCAGGACGAATTTCACATAAGTGCTTTCTGCATGATGCCTTATACCCGCATTATACGCACTCATACGGTTAATTGCGCGAAAAGGGGATATTATCATTTAAAATCAGCGGCGCTCACTTGCAGATCAATAACGGGAAACATTATTACAATGAAGGATATAGCAACCGATGCGAGATTGTATGTTTTCCCAAGGGTCTTGAAACTTCCCGAACTGAACCTGCCATCACACAGCTGGCAGGGAGATAATGTAGTAAGGCGCTGGATTCTCGAAGACCCGTTTATCAGGGCGGGAGTGCGGGAATATACAACCTCCGATCCCATGAAGAGCATCAACTGGAAGGCATCGGCGCGGTTTGGAACGCTTTATGTAAATCAATACGAACCTACAGCCAGGCACAGGCTGATGATTCTTTTGAATGTAGATACAAAATCGCATCAATGGACAGTTACTAATGAACCGGAGCGTGTGGAGTACGGCATTTCGGTTGCCGCGACGATACTTGAGTACGCATTTAAAAATGTTATTGAGGCAGGCTTCGGTTCGAACGCGTTTTTAAAGGATATGGAAAAAAGGCCGATAAGAATTAACCCGACAACGGGCAGCCAGCACCGTATCACTATTTTAGAAAACCTTGCCAGGATGGTTATCCTGAGGAGTGTGAGTTTTCCTACTCTTTTGGAGCAGGAACTCGAAAGGAATCCGAACCATACCGATTACCTTTTAATTACCGCGGTTGTGGATCAGGATATTGAAGACAGGATACACCGCTTGAGAGCGATGGGGAACGCCGTTGAGATATTGAAGATATAGCTTTGAACGGTTTTATTTGTTTGGAGTAATTTAAATGAAAAAGCAGGTTTTATTAAGGTGGTTCTGGTCGATACTGGAATACCTTATGGTTTTCCCGGTCATTTTAATAATAGCGGGTCTTACATTCGATAAAAATGTCCAGGTAATGTTTACGCTGTCGCTGCCTTTCCATATGCTTGTTCCCATTGTTATTACGATGGCTTTGAAAAGGTTCAGCAATTTGCTTATTACAGTCGTAACCATACTGTACACTGCGTTGGCGGCCGCGCTGTGGGTAATTATTGTTCCGCTCGACGCGGTTGAAGAAATCATCGTGACACTTTTGGCGACCTGCTTCTTTTTCATTTGGGGAATAAGATCCGGAATAGGGGAAAGCGGCCGCAACCTGTTTTTCTATTCCGTAGGGCTTGTTATTTACGGCATATCGGTATTTTTTATAAGCAAGTCGTCTGTTCTTGAACATCTTACCGGAACAGCCGCCGCGTTTGCCGTTATTTATGTTATAGTAGGCCTGCCTATTGCGAACAGGCGCTTCCTTCTGTTTGAAACGAGGGAAAAAAGCAGCGTGAAAGTTATACCGGGCTCGGTAATGCGCGGCAACTGGATCATTACAATAGTGATAATAGCGGCAATGCTTCTTCTTTCACTGTGGGATTCCTTTGTAAACGCGGTTGTTTATGTCGCGAAAGGAATCGCCTTCGTTATTGGAAAGGTTATTGATTTTTTTGCTTCGCTGTACGAGCCCCTGGGACCGGCGCCGGATGGCGCGGGAATGGAAGATATGCCTTTTCCCGCTGAAGAGGGCCATTCAATAATAGGGGTGATACTGGACATTCTGGCTATCCTGTTTTTGCTGTTTATCCTGTTTTTAACGATACGGTATATTGCCAGGAATTATAAAAGGATCCTCAGGGCCATACAGGATGTGATATCGGGCCTGCTCGGTAGTTTTAAGAAATGGAGCTCCACGGAATTGGGCTATTTCGACCGGCAGGAGTCAATCCTGAAAACGGAGATGCCTAAAAAACCGTCGATAATTAAAAGAATATTCAGGCGGGAACCCAGGTGGAGGGATATGAAAGACAATGCTTCCCGTGTCAGGTTTATTTATACGAAATTTGTTACCGAAAACATACGAAGGGGTTTTAATTTTTCCTGTACGGAAACGCCGGCCGAAACGATTAAACGTATTGCCGAAAGGAACAAACAGGATATAAAGGTCCATGAAAAAATAAAAAGCGCATATAACAGCGCGCGATATTCATGTGCAACACCCTGCGACGATACGGTAAACGAGTTGAAAAACATGTATCTTAAGTAATTCATATATTTTCGTCTATTATCCAGGTAATGAAACTGTCAATCAGTTTAAGCTTTTTGTTGTCGCAAAGCTTGAGTTTTTTACAGATTTGGGTAACGAGATCATCATTTAAGTCTTTTGTTATGCCTAAAAGGACGTAATCCGGAGTTACCTCCAGTTTTTCGCATACTTTCATAAGGGTTTCAATGCTCGGTATGGAATGGCTGTTCTCAATATTTGAAATATGATTATTGCTAAGGCCGGTGGCTTCTGAAATCTCTTCCTGGGTTAAGTTAAGCGCTTTTCTTCTTTTTGCTATACGCCTGCCCATTTCTCTATAATTTATTTCCATCTGTATCACCTATCTAAAACTGTAACAACTATAATGAGTTTACGTAATAAACTATAAAGGTAATTTTACACTTGCAATTGTAAAATATAAACGGTATAATTAGGTCGAGGAAAAAACTGCTAATAAAACCTGTTCTTTTAAAAAATAGAGGGGGTTTAAGATTGTGGAAAACAGGGGAAATGCTTTTGTTAAAATAGGAATATGTGATGATGTTCCCATCCTGCGAGATGTTATAGAGTCATATATACGTGCCTATGAAAAACAGAAAGGGCTTTCTTTTCAAATTGATAAGTTTTCCAGCGGAGAAGAACTAATTAAGGAATTTGAAAAGGGCGGTTCATATGATCTGTTGTTTCTTGATCAGAAAATGAAAATATTAACAGGCCTTGAAACAGCACAGCAAATACGTAAATTCAACTCACCCGCTTCATGTCGCATAGTGTTTGTTACTTCAACCGACAACCATTACCAGTTCAGATCCGTGCAGCCGCTGATGGTTATTGCAAAACCGGTGTCGATGGAAATGATAAGCGAAGTATTGAACATGGCAACAAAACAGGTAATAGCCGCAATTAACGCTCAAATGTAAACCGATTATTTTATCGGCAAGATCAATTTAGGGAAGAGCTTAGCTCTTCCCCATATTAATCAACCATACATTCGCCATTTCCCTGCCATTGGAAACTAAACACTGGCGAACATATTTTTTATTACATGCAGTTTATAAGTTTTTATAATTATTACCTTAAGTTTGCTCTGAATTCCTCAAGCACCGGATCTACCATATAAGCATTGCTTTGAACCCAATTTCTCCAGGCGGTTTCTATATCATCCCTTGAAACAACCAGGGATGCAAAATCCTTGCTGAAATCAAAACTGAGCGCATTCTTTGCTTCGGAATCATATAAATATATGTCCCAATCCATAGGAGGAGCGGAAGTATCGGTACTTAAGGCTTCCTTCAGTTTGTACAGCTGAATCGTTTTTTCTCTGAATTCTTTTCTGTAGTTCGGGTTTACCAGGCTGAAGTCATCACTTAAAACAANNAACAGTGTTTTGATGTTTCCTTCTTCATCATATTCCCAGTCAACGCCTTCAAAGCCCATACGGATAAATAACTGCCCTTCATCACTGGCTGAATAGTCAAGCATATCCATGTATCTTTCCCATTTTTTCATTCCCATGTTCGGGCTGAAAAGAATTGTTCCCCAGAAATTAGTCAAAGGATGATTCTTGAAAACACCTTCATCATCGGTTACAAAACATGGCCATACGGCTTCGTCAAAACTTAATCCCAGGTTTTCCTTCATATTGCTGTCCAGCATCTCCATATATCTTGCCATACCCTGGTACCACATTGCTCCGGAAACACCGGTTACGTAGAAATCTTCTATATCCTGAGAGCCCGAATAGGAGAAGAATTCCGGATGGAGCAGTCCTTCTTCATATGCGGTCTTATAGTACTTCAAGCCTTTCAATGTATCTTCGTGAGCCGGTCCCCAGTAAAAATCGCCGTCTTCTCCTCTGAAAAAGTAGGCGTCGGATCCGGTGTGGGTACTGCTGTTACGAACAAACAGAGAATTTGCGTTAGATGCGTTAACTCCAATAGGAACTAATCTGTCGCCAACATTTCCAGGGTCTTTTTCCTTTATCAGACGCGCGTATTCCAAAAATTCGGGAATGGTGTAATGCTCTTTCAGTTCAAATCCTACGGCTTGTGCCCAGTCTTTTCTTATATATACAATCATATTGGTTAAGTTTTTTACAGTGGGTTTATTATTAGAGAAGTTAGGTCTTGCCAGAAAATATGTTCCTCCCACATGTTCTGCCACAACATCACCAAGTTCGGACAGCTTTTGAGCTTTTGCAACATTAGGCCATCTTTCTTTCCAATTGTCGGGAAAGCGGAAAATCAATCCCTGCTCAATGTAATTCATCATTTCCCCGTGTTTGTAATTAAAAATTGTAATGTCAGGCATGTCTCCGGAGCTGATCCAAATTCGTACTCTTTCTTCCCAGTTGTCAAAATTCATGGCAATGACATCCCATTCGAAATTGTATTTTTCCAGCCACCATTTTGAAAATTCATCGCCATTATAGTCTGTGGCTTCATTCACCTGAACGCTTGCAATTGTAAATGTATAATGTTCCGAGTAGTCGCTGCTTTGGCCGGCTTCTGATGTGCTGCTTTTGCTTTCACTGTCTGATGGGGCAGGAGTGCCTGGTTTTTGATTGCATGCTGTAATGATTAGCATCATCATAACAACGATTACAAAAGCAATTACTCGTTTCACATTATTTTTCATGTGATCCCTCCTAAATTTAATTTAATGTATATAAACAGTTTCTTAAAGAAAGCTGTTTAAGTCAAAAATATAAAGGTGTGTTGATACATAATGCCCGCTTATGCCTTTATTGCGCCTATGAGAACTCCCTTTACAAAATGTTTTTGCAAAAACGGGAAAACACACATTACAGGCAGCATTACTACAACAATAGAGCCCATTTTAAGGCCGTCACTGAATGAAAATATATCCACCGACTCGGTGACAACCTCATCTAAGAGCTGGGAATCCAAAATAATAGACCTGAGTATTACCTGCAACGGTGTTTTAGCCGTATCCCGAATCATAATCATAGCATGGTACCATTCGTTCCACCTGTCTACAAGATAATACAACGTGACAGTAGCCAAAACTGCTTTTGACAGAGGTAAAATGATTCTGAACATAATGGTGTATTCTCCTGCTCCGTCCAGTTTCGCCGATTCTATCAGTGAATCCGGCAGGGATGCAAAAAAGTTCAGCATGATAATCATGTAAAAAGTATTCAATCCGGTTGACAGGGCAACGCCCCACAAGCTTCCTATCAGTCCGTACGAACGTACTGTAAGGTATAACGGAATGATTCCACCGCTGAAAAGCATTGTGAAGACCACAAATTTCATAAAAAGTTTTCTGCCAGGGTAACCTTTTCGGCTTAAACCATAAGCGGCACAAATAGTAAGAAAAAGATTAACAGGAAGAGCGATGCCTATCAGTTGAAGTGTTGTCCGGTAACCAATCAGGATTCTACCGTTCCTGAATAATGCAGCATAGTTTTCCAGTGTGGGTTTTTTCGGCCATAACAGGAGAGGCGTTTCAAGGTATTCTTTTTGTGTGGAAAAGGATACTGCCAGCACATTCACAAATGGTATAAGGATGGAAAGACCCCACATTGTCAGTACGATAAAAACTATAATATCAATTTTGTCAATCTTTCGTTTCTTATTCATTTTGATTCTCCTCCATGCCAAATAATCCGCTACCAGTCAGCCATTTTGATCCGGCATTGGCAATGACTAAGAAAAACAGGTTCACAACAGAGCGAAACAGGCTAAGAGCGGTTGAGTACCCAAAGTTTGGAACAGCACGGAAGGTAATATTATAAATATAAACATCCAGAATTTCCGAAACATTTCTTACTGCCGGATTTGACAAGTTAAAGACCTGCTCAAAGCCCTTTTTCATTATATTACCGGTAGCTAATATAAACATTACCGTTACCGTTGGAAGAATACTTGGCAGTGTAATATAAATAATTTTCTGGATGCGGGTTGCACCATCAATATCACTGGCCTCATATAATCCCGGATCAATTCCTGCCATCGCGGCAAGATATATAATTGAACCCCAGCCTGCGGATTTCCATACTTCTGTAGCAAAAACCAGGGGAATAAAAAGGCTTTCATTACCGATAAAACTGACAGGCGTTCCCCCAAAAACGCGTATAAGGCTGTTTACAAGACCGTCAAAGGATAAAACATTGATTGTTATTCCGGTTACTACTACCCAGGATAAAAAGTTGGGAAAAGTGAAAATGGTTTGAAGGGTTCGTTTATATCTGTTCATACGCAATTCATTTAATAAAAGGGCAAGTATAATGGGGAAAGGAAAAGTAATAAACAATCTTCCAATGTTAATTCTTAAGGTAAGGAGAACAGAGTTGAAAAATCTTGGGTTTGAAAAGAGCCTGTTAAAGTGCTTAAAGCCTGACCACGGGCTTCCCCAGATACCCAGGTTTACCTTGTAATCCTTAAAGGCAAGCTGTAATCCGGCCATAGGAACATACTGAAATAATATGTACCATAACAACACAGGAAGAAGGATCATGTAGATTCCTCTGTTTTTCCATATTCCTTGAATTAAACGCTGAAAATAGGTCTTTTTTGAATTTTGCGGCGAACTATGTGACACTGTGTTTATTTTGCTCACAATTCTTCTCCTCGTATTACAAAATTTATTGATGCGTATTCAATCCAATTGTATGTTCTGTAAGTTTGAGACATTTTTATTATAAACAGGGCTAAATTTAGATAATAGTGACAAATATATGATTTAATAAGACAATAATATGATTATTTCACACAAAACGTATTGCTGCATTGAATTAAAATTTCCTGTATATTATAATGAATTGGGACAGAAATATAAACAAATATCGACCATATAATATAAATTATGTCATTGCATAGTAATTAAATTTCATGGTAAAAATGTGGAGACATAGATGAAGCAGCCCTTTAATTCCATGAGAATACGCATTGTAGCATGCCTGTTTATAAGTGTTGTGTTTGTTTCTCTTGTGATTATCTATTATTACTACACTTTCAGACTGGTGGTAAATAAACAGGTTAACGCAAATTTTGAGCAGGTTTCGCAGGATATCGAAGCACAGTTGTCGGAACGATTGAATGTAATTGCTCGAACGGCTAAGACCATCGGTTACTCAACTTCTGTACAAAATCACTGTTTTTCAGTATATTCGCCCGATCGAATCCGTAACCGCCCTGCTGCGTTTGAGGTTATCTCAAATTCAGCAGAAATCTATCCATATATACGTGATATATTTTTCTATGTAAACTCCCATACCTATTTATATTCCAGTGAGGTATATACCAACGTGTTTTTAAGCGATCTGTCCAAACACGGACTAAGTGAGAATATCCAGTTTGAAGAGCCTTTCTTTTCCGAACCGATATATTTAATAAATAAGGCCAAACAACTTACACCATACTTTATATATTATGCTCCAATCAATGATGTTTACGGCATTGTAACACGGGGCAAGTCGGGAAACGCGGCAATATGTGCCGTATTGTTTGACGTTGATTCTTTGTTTCAGGTGCATGAAGATGATAAAAAAGTAATTTATGCGTTGATTTATAATGACCGTTTTATATCATCGAATCAGGAGGTTGATGAAGAGAAAATAGCCCATATACTTGCTCTGGAAGAAGGTCAGAGGTCATTCAGGCATGAAAACATTAAATATCTTACATACTCGGCGGTAATACCTGAATCGAAATGGAAAATTGTTTGCATGCTTCCCGAGAACTCGGTTTTGGAGGATTTGTTTTCAACAAGAAATTCACTTTTTATAATCATAATACTGGGTACAATAATAATCGTTTTGTTGATGATGATGGTTGTCAGAAGCATATCTTCTTCTGTTAACGCCATTATTACCGATGTAAATGCTTTGGATTTAAAAAGCAGCAATAAACGTATAAGGTGCGCAAAGCTGCTGGAGCTTCAGTTGCTATCCGACAGAATCAACCAGATGCTTGACAGAATAGAAACAGCAACCAAAAAAGAACAACAGGCACAGAAAAAGCTATATGATATGGAAATAGCCCATCAAAAGGCTGAGTTTACTGCTTATCGCAGCCAGATTAATCCACATTTCCTTTTTAACACAATGGAGTGCCTGCGAAGCATGGCTAATCACTATAATGCCGAACCCATAGAGGAATTGGTTACATCCATGGCAAAACTATTCCATTATTCTCTTTATTCGAGCATGATGGTTCCATTTAGTCAGGAATTAAACCATGTGGAACATTATGTTAAAATAATGTCTTTTCGTTATCCCGGGAGGTATGAACTTCGCAAAAAGGTTTCTCCCGAAATCATGGATCTTCAAATCC
>LFRM01008624.1_pt4 | contig 24220 bp, 28 predicted proteins | sample 618341 | NCBI WGS metagenome assembly LFRM01 (sample SAMN03654438, study PRJNA283298) | anaerobic digester metagenome | isolation source: pool of bioreactors CSTR01a, CSTR02a, and CSTR03a thermophilic anaerobic... | place: Denmark: Kgs. Lyngby | collected 2014-05-21 | reverse complement strand
TTGATACAGTCCACAATAGTCATATTACTTTCTCTAATGAGAATAATATTTGAATGTTTACCCATCATTTCAATGGATAAAATAAAAGGGTCATCGTACCCAAATTCATCGTAGCCCATAAAGTGTAGATTTATAATCCGATCTCCGTCGATCTGTTTTATTTCATTTAACCTAGCACCTACCAGATTTTTACGAAGCACCATCAGAAATAGAGGAGCTTGCATGGGATTTTCTTTCACTAATGTGGTGAAATGAATCCGAGCATAATTACTATTGGAGGTGAGAAGAAGCTTATAGTTTTCCCTTTGACTTCTCATCTGCAAAATTATGGTGTCAGCTTCTGGTTGGGCAATTTTATTGACTTTTGCATCTAGAAGCGGCTTTTTAAGTTCATTTACAATATTACTAAAATAGATTCCATCTAATGCCATATTATATTCTCATGCAGGTCTACCCACATAATGCCTCCTTTGTTTGTTTGTTTATTTATTTTCATACTAATCTATTATAACGTATTTCCAGAGGCTCAAGCAAAAAAATGAATAAAAAGTCACCTCGAAACCATAATAAAGCTAAGATAAAAAAGTCGAGAGAGGTGTTATTCATGGATTATGTCAACTTAGTGGAGAAAGCCCTAATGGAAAATGCTTCAGATATTCATTTTATTCCTAAAAAAGAAAACGTGGAATGCTATTTTCGAGAAAAGGGAAGATTAACTCTTCATGAGAACTTAGAGAATTCCATGTATCAGGTTTTATTACAAAAGGTAAAAGCTCTAGCCCACATGAATATTTCTGAGAAAAGAATGCCTCAAGATGGTGTAATCACAAAAAATGGGAAGTCTATTCGAGTAAGTACTTTGAACGCTTTACAAGGAGAGTCCCTGGTACTGCGGCTCTTCTCTCGAGAACTAATATCATATGAAGATTTAGGGCTTAGTAAAGTCATTGAGACACAGCTCCTTAAGAGTGTCCAAGAAAGCTATGGAATCACTTTAATATCTGGTGAAACAGGCATGGGGAAAAGTACGACCATGTATGCCTTAATGATGAAGCTTAGAGATCTGAATTATAAGGTTATCTCTATTGAAGATCCCTGTGAGAGAGAAGTAGAAGGAATAATACAAACACAAATCAATGAGATGAAAGGGCTCACCTACGACAAAGCGATTTTTGCAGCTTTAAGGCAGGACCCGGACTATATCTGTATAGGAGAGATTAGAAATGAAGAAACAGCTAAAGCTGTGGTTAGAGCATCACTTACAGGTCATCGAGTGATTTCAACTATCCATGGGCGTCATTATGATAGTGTAATTGAGCGGATGTTAGATTTTGGAGTGGGAAAAGACTATCTACATTTATCATTGGTGCTCTATCAAAAATTGAAGATGAGTCGGGAGGGGAAAAAGTTATATGGATTTTTGGAAAATGAAAACACTCAGGCCAATACAGCAGATCTGGGACAAGTTCAAAAAAACAAAGTTTTCAAAGGAAAAGTTCTTCTATGAAAAAGCCTCTTACCTAAAGAACGGTATGAGCATGGTGGAAGCTTTAGAAATCACCGATGACCCAGTAGATGAAGAAATTAAAAACCGCATATTAAGTGGGGAAAATCTTTCTAAGGCTTTAGCTGGTACAAAACAATTTTTAGAAAAGGAAATATGTCTTATTCGCTTAAGTGAAGAAACAGGAGATCTTCATGGAGCATTTATGAATTTATACAAAAGATCAAAAGAAGTAAGAGAAGTGAAACAGAAAATGCTAATGTTATTACTATATCCCTCTATTCTTTTAAGTAGTGCGTTATTATTTCTATTGGTGGCTATCTATTTTATTGCTCCTCCCATTAGTGAAATGTTAATTAGTCTACATGTGGAATCAAAAATCTTAAGTAATGTCCATTTATTTAGTCAAAAAGTTCCGTGTCCAGTGATGATTTTTCTTTTCATAATTATCCTTAGGATAGGATTTAATGTGAGTTTCCAAGAAGAAAGAATAAATCAGATTGTCTTAGGTGGAAAAAATAAGCTATTTAAGGAATTGCAGTTTATAGAACAGTTTCACACTTTAAATCAGGGTGGTATGAATCTAATTCAGATTTTTGATGTGCTTTCAAAAGAGGGATACGAAACGAAATCACTCAAAATAAGCATAGAAGAGGGACTTACCTTGGAAGAAACTTTTAAAAAAGGTCATTACTCTAAATTATTGCTTCGTTATTTTAAGTTAGCTGGAGAAACGGGGAACTATGATGAAGCTCTAGAATCCTATTTGGCCATACAACGGCTTTATTTTAAGGATTTACTGCAGAAGAAAACAGCGTTAATCGAGCCCATATCCATATTAATTATGGGGCTTATGGTTTTTTTAGTGTCTTTTTTAATTATGATGCCTCTATTAAGTGCCTATGAAACCTTATAGAGGGAGCCTCTTAATGGAGGCTATGGTGGCTTTAGTTCTTATGGGGGTAATTCTAGCCATGTCCTCAAAAAGCTCCTTTAGAGGGTTTGAGAGCAGTCATAGAGAAGCCCCTGTGATTTTGATGGGATGCATTAATGAAGAACGAAGGGAATCTCAAGAAAGTCGAGTAAGCCAGCAAGTTAAAGTAGAGTCAGGCAAAATCACCCATTGGAATAATCAACGCCGACTTAAAAAAACGGTTTTTTATGATGAGGACACGACGATTGAATATGAGGGCATGAATTATATTAGTTTTAGACTTACTGGAGATTGTAATTTCCAAATTAGCAATGCATCCAATCAAAGTGGACGAATCAATTTCATTCGAAATGGAAAAATAGAGAGTTTTCTCATGATTCATTTAGGAAGTTCGACTATGGATTTGCGAATAAAATAAGAAAGGATGACTCATAAATGATGAAATCTAAATATCGCTCTGAAAAGGGGTTTATCCATATCTTCTTTATGGGGGCGGTGGTAATCCTACTTATGGTATTCTTTAACCTAACTTCTCAAGGCATGGATCAAAAAATCTATAGAGCGGAACTTGAAACTAAGTTGAAGCTTGATTATGCCACCGAAGCTTATTACTTGCTTATTAGAGAGGGAGAGATGTGGGTGGCGGAAGGAATATCATATGGCGATTTGACCTTAAATGATTTAAATCAGAACCTTAGAGCAAATCCTTACATCGAGGTGGATAGAAAAAACCACATTATTATAATTTCTTCATGGTTTAAGGGCGAAAGGAGAGGAGGGTATGAAATTGAAAAAGAGGAAGGGGTCTATGATGATTGAAGTCATGGGATACTTGATTTTTTCTTTTTTAATTATTACGTTATTTTTGAGGTTTTATGTGGGTATGATGAAAGATTATAATGAAGCCTTAGACTTTTTTATGGAGACTGATTATGCTTACCAAACTTTTGAAACTTTAAAAGTTGATCTTTATACTCACCGGGAGCAGTTTCTATTGGTTGACCAAGTTTTGTATATAAAGAAATCAGATTATATTAACGGAAACAGTATGCAGCTTAGGCAAAAAGATGATCGACTCATTTATGTTTATGGAAATAAGGTCATGGATCTTTGTCGAGGTCTTAAGGATGTACAAATGAGACAAATTGGAGAAGTATTATTGATTAAACTTATTTTTCAGGAGGTTACCTATGAAAGGGCATTCCACTTGGCAAAGTAAAAAAGGTAGCATATTTTATGGGGTGATGATCTTAATTCTTTGTTCAAGTTTATTGGTTCATCAAAATCGATTAATTCTATCTCACCTGTATATAGAGCGGGGTATCTATTCGATGGACGTGGAAATAGAGGCTTTTCATAAGGAGATGAAAAATCTAGAAGTGGAGCTGAATAATCAATTTGAGACTTTTAGTCACTTTTCATCAGAAATGAATAAAAATAAATCGATTAAGATATTTTCATTCGAAATTATTAAGGATTCTATGTATAATGAATATAATATTCTTATGCTAAAGGTTACAGATAAGAGAATAAATATAATTCGAAGGGTTATAGCAAAGGAAATAGAAGGAAAAATTATACTAGTAGTTAGAGAGGTGTAGGGAGTGAATATCTATTTGGTAGGCATGTCCGGTAGTGGAAAATCAGCGTTGGGCAGAGCTTTGGCAAAAAAACTAAACATGGATTTTATGGACACTGACTTTGAAATATCTAAGCGCTATGGAAAATCTCCTGAAGCCATAATTGAAAATGAAGGCGAAGATGCCTTGCGCCAAGCGGAGCTAGCAATTTTAGAACGTATACAAATTAAAGATAACCTCTTGGTAGCTACTGGTGGAGGATTTCCAATTTTTAATGATATTATGAATACCTTAAATAAAACAGGCGTTACGATATATCTTTCCTATACTCCTGAATTACTATGGAAAAGACTTCAAAGAAGTCACAAAAGACCTTTGATTAAGACAAAGAGAGATTTGGAGAAGCTTTTGAAAGAAAGACAAGAAATCTATGAACAAGCCAGGATTGTTTATCCTGGGAAATTTGGATTCAATGCTAATTTACAGGAAATGGATCAAATAATTACAGCTTTTCATGAAAAAAAGTAAAACGATTTGCTTTTAATTTAGGCAAATAGAAATGATTAAAAATTCTTGGAGGATTTCAAATGAAAAATTTTATTGCGACGTTTATTATTTCCTATATCATTCTATTTTTGTCAGTGGCTTTTATGATAGAAAACTTCTGGTTCATGATTTTTTCACTTGCGCTGGTTTTAGCTGTCTTAATTACAGCATTTATAAGCCAAGAGGCTAAAACTGAAGAGTTGGGTGCTCGGATTAAAGAACTTGAATTAAAGCAAGAACATAAAGAAGAGGTTCAGTTATAAACCAAATGCTAAGCTACATCAATTACCTCCTTTGAGATAGGTAGTAAGGATACTACCACTTTTTTAGTCCTGTTGATAAAGGAAAGTACGTAAAATCAGCATAATTCGGATATTTATTGCCAAAGAGTTGTATATCTGATAAAATATGCATGTTAAACACGTTAAAAAATAGAGAAAACAAAAAGTTTTTAGAGAGCACCCCGCCTTTTTGTTAGGAATGGGTTTATCCAAAGATAGTAAGTGAATTGGGGAAAATTTGGAGGTATAAAGATGATTTCAGCAAGTGACGTAAGAAAAGGAACAACCTTTGAACATGAAGGTAATGTGTATGTAGTTTTAGATTTTTTACATGTTAAACCAGGTAAAGGTGCTGCCTTTGTTAGAACAAAACTTAGAAATGTAATTTCAGGTGGAACCACAGAAACTACATTCAATCCCACCACGAAATTTATGGAGGCTGTTATTGAACGTAAAGAGATGCAATATCTCTACAGTGATGGAGAACTATATTATTTCATGGATCAAGAAACCTTTGAACAGATTCCTCTGGATTATGGAACTGTTGAAGATGCCATTAAATTTATCAAAGAAAATAACTTTGCCATTATTAAGTTTTATAAAGGTGAAGCTTTCTCCGTGGAAGCTCCAAACTTCGTAGAACTTCAAATTACAGAAACAGAGCCCGGTATAAAGGGAAATACAGCCACAAATGCTTTAAAGCCAGCTACGGTAGAAACGGGAGCCATGGTTATGGTGCCTTTCTTTATTAACGAGGGAGATTCCATTCGTATCGATACTCGTTCTGGAGAATATATGGAAAGAGTTTAAAACTAGAAAAACGACGAGATTTGGAATTTCCAAGTCTCGTTTTTTCATAGAGGAGGACATCATGAACGTTATCTTGACCGGAATCACAGGAACTCTAGCTCCGTTTGTCTTAGAAGAGTTAGAAAAGCACGGCCACCGAGTAACCTTATGGCAAAGAGAAGATGTAAATTTAGAAAACAGTGAAGAAATTAGGAAATATATTGAAAAACAAAATCCGGATTATTTCATCCATATAGCCACAGGACCAGAATCTTGGTTAGATGCTATTTTAGATGTTTTGGTGAACCTTGAGATTCCATTACTTTGGACTTCTTCAGAGGCTGTTTTTGGATCCCACCAGATAGGGCCTTTTGATGTAGATTCCATGCCAGAACCTAGAGATGAGTATGGAAAATACAAGAGACACATAGAAGAGATGATTATTAAAAAGTACCCTGAAAGATCACATATCGTTAGACTGGGGTGGCAAATAGGAAATAAACCAGAGAAAAACAATATGTTAGCGTATCTAGTCCAGGGAAAAAATATAGAAGCCTCAACAAATTGGATTCTATCTACATCTTTTATGGAGGATACAGCTGAGGCTCTAGTAAAGCTTTTAGATTCCACGGACTTTGGGATTTGTCATTTAGACTCAAATCAGGATGATCTCTCTTTTTATGAGATTGTTATAGCATTGAAAGAAAAGTATAATTTACCGATAAATATAATACAAAAGAGTGAACCAATACGAAATAATCGTCTTGTTGCAAAAAGAGATTCTATTGCTTCTATAGGTGACAGGCTTTATCTACATAAATAATAATAGTTGATAAAAGTGAGAGTTAAACAATTAAATTGCTTAAAAAACCGCTATTTGTTATAATTAGTCCAAATAGACATGTAAATTCAAGGAGGTTCAATATGAGTGAAAAAATGCCAAAAACCCCGAGTTATGGTGTGGTTAAAATATCAGAAGAAGTAGTAGGTGTCATTGCTGGAATTTCAGCCAGTGAAATTGAGGGCATCGTAGGACTACACCCTACTTTAACGGGGGGAATTACCCAAGTCGTTACAGGGAAACGAAATGTGACTAAAGGGGTTAAAGTCACCGTAGGAGAACAGGATGCTATTATAGACATGGCAGTAGGGATTATTTACGGATATAAAATCCCAGAAACCGTAGAAAAAGCTCAAAGAAGTGTAAAAGAGCAAGTTGAGACCATCACAGGGTTAAAAGTCTCTGCTGTGAATGTCATCGTGAATAATATCCATCTTAAGGAAAAAGAGACAAAAGAGAAGTAGCAAAAAAACCCTCTGATTCCAGAGGGTTTTTTGAAGTCGTCATAATAAGCTAGAACATAAGGAGAGGTATAGCCCTTGAAAACAATGAGAAAAAGAACAAGAGAAATAGCCATGGAACTTCTATATCAAAGCACCATGAACGAGAAATCCGCAGAAGAACTAATGGATGATTATTTTGAAGATAATCAAGATGATTTAATGGAAGATACCGATATGGAATATTTAACAGATGTTCTAGAAGGAGTACTTAAGAATAAAGAAGCCCTAGATACTTTCATTGAAAAGTATCTTGTGAAATGGAAACTAAGTAGAATCTCAAAAATTAATCTTAGTATCTTAAGACTTGGAACCTATGAATTATTATACAAAAAAGATATTCCACAAAAAGTGTCTATATCTGAAGCTGTGGAAATTGCAAAGAAGTTTTCAGATGAGACTTCAGGAGCATTTATCAATGGAGTCTTAGATAAAATATCAAAGACTGAAGAAGAAATATCGACGGAAGACCTAGTAAGTAAAGAAAACTTGGAAACTGAGGCAGAAGTCGTTAATCAAGACAAAGAATCTATAGAAACAGCTGATGAACTTACAGATATGGATTCTAGTCTCTAAAAGAAATTATAACTAGAGTACAAGGAGGACAGAACATGGGAGAGATCATTAACGTCAAAGAAATGGCTAAGAAGGAAAAAAATATCCTTAAAGAGAAAATTCAATCCTACATTCAAAAAGGCCTAAAAGCACCAACTTTAGCTACCATATTGGTGGGTGAAGATCCGGGCTCAAAGTATTATTTGGATATGCAAAAAAGAGCATTGGAGAACTTGGGTGGGACATTTTTAAAAATTATCTTATCTGAGGATATTTCTAAGGAAGATTTGCTTCAAGTGATTAAAGACTTAAATGCTGATGATCAAGTTCATGGCATGATGGTTCTTCTCCCCCTACCTTCACATCTTTCTTTTGAACAGGTCTCCATGGCCATAGATCCTAGTAAAGATGTGGATGGTGTACATCCTCTAAATATTGGATTAGTAGCTTCCACAAATAAAGGAATGGCACCTTGCACACCTTTAAGCGTGGTGTCTATTCTTAAAGAGACTCTTTTAGACTTATCCGGTAAAGAAGTGGTGATTTTAGGACGAAGTAATATTGTGGGAAAACCATTAATTCAACTACTTCTTCGTGAAAATGCCACAGTGACCGTTTGTCACTCTAAAACGAAAAATCTAAGTCAGATGGCCAGCACAGCAGAGATTTTAATCTCAGCCATGGGAAGACCTCATATGGTGGATGGAACTTATATCCTAGAAGGAGCCACTGTAATTGATGTGGGGACTTCTGAAAAGGACGGGAAGATTGTAGGCGATTTAGATTTTGAGTCCGTTAGAGCAAAAGCAAAGTATGTGACCCAGGTACCAGGTGGAGTGGGGACGTTAACCACCACCATACTCATGCGGAACTTATTAGAGTGCTATGAAAACAATTTAAACAAATAAAGAGGGAGAGAGTTACCCATGAAGCTAAAAACCATGAGTGTCACTGACCTCAATGTCTATATTAAACGTAACTTTGACCATGATTTTATCTTAAGTAACCTGACTGTCATGGGCGAAATTTCAAATTTCAAAGCTCATTCGTCAGGTCATCTTTATTTTTCGCTAAAAGACGAAATGGCTAAAGTTAATGGGGTTATGTTTAGAGGAGATGCATCTACTTTAAACTTCAAACCGAAAGATGGAATGAAAGTAGCCGTAAAAGGTAGAGTTAGTGTATATACAAAAGAAGGCAATTATCAGCTCTATGCCAAGGAAATGGAAGAAGTAGGGCTAGGTGAATTATATTTAGAATTTGAGAGAAACAAAGAAAAGCTCTTTAAAGAGGGTTTATTTGATGAAAGCCGAAAAAGAGAAATTCCAATGTTTCCAAAAAAAATAGCGGTGATTACATCTTCTACTGGAGCTGCAGTTCGAGATATTATTGAAGTGGCTCAAAAAAGAAATCCAGGGGTTTCTCTGGTCATCTACCCTTCTATGGTCCAAGGGGAAGAAGCTAGAGGATCTATTATTGATGCTTTAGCTAAGGTGAATAAGAGGAAAGATGTGGATGTCATTATTTTAGCCCGAGGAGGAGGTTCTTTTGAAGACCTTTCCTGCTTTAATGATTTAAATCTAGCCTATGCTTTAGAGAAGAGTAAAATTCCAGTGGTCACCGGTATTGGTCATGAAGTAGACTTTACCATTGCAGATTTCGTTGCTGACTTTAGGTGTGCCACACCTTCTCATGCAGCGGAGGTCACGGTGCCCTCATATCAGGAGATGTTGAGGCAGATAAATGAACAAGGTAGTCGACTTAAGTCTGGATATCTAAATCATATTCGGTTTGAGAAGCATCGTCTTCAAGATCGATTTACCACCTTAAAAAAGAATAACCCCAAAATCCTTGTGGTGAATGGTTATATGGAAATTGATGAAAAGATTTTAAGTCTCAAAGAAACTATGATGAAACGGCTTGAAAGCGAAAAAGAAAAACTCTCCTCATACTATGGCTTACTTAAGGCCTATAATCCTCTCAATGTTTTAGATAAGGGCTACGCTCTAATCTATGATGAAAAAGAGAATCTGATTACGTCAGTAAAAGATTTAGGCGACAATAAACATATAAAAGTGAGACTCAAAGATGGAGAGAAAGTGTTGGAGGTAAATGAAAATGGCTGTTAAGAAAATGACTTATAAAGAAAGCATGGAGAAATTAGACCAAATCATTGAAAGCCTTGAACAAGGTGAACTTTCAGTGGAAGAATCTATGGAGAAATATGCTGAAGGAATGAAAACCACTAAAGCATTACTGATGATTTTAAACCAAGCCGAAGAAAAGGTTAAAATCATGGACGGTGAAGAAGAAGTGGAGTTTTAATATGCTAAAAGAATATAAAGAAATCATTGATATTACTCTTAAAGAGTATTTTGAATCTCTTCCCAAAAATACCCTAACAAAATCTATGGGGTATAGCGTAAATTTAGGGGGGAAAAGATTAAGACCTGCCCTAGTTCTATTAACGACAAAAGTGTTTGGTGGAAAACTAGAAGAAGCTCTTCCTATGGCTATGGCCATGGAAATGATTCATACCTATAGTCTGATCCATGATGACTTACCTGCCATGGATAATGATGATTTAAGGCGAAATATGCCGACGAACCATAAAGTGTTTGGAGAAGCCATGGCGATTTTAGCAGGGGATGCGCTACTTAATGAAGCGATGACTCTACTCTTTAGGACTTACGGGACAAAGAGTCTCAAAGGAGCTCAGGCTGCGGTAACCATTAGTGAGTGTTCTGGTCGTGAAGGAATGATTTTAGGCCAGATGCTAGACTTAGAAAATGAAAATAAAAAAGCTACAGCAGCTGAACTAATGGCTTGCCATGAAGAAAAAACAGGAAAGCTTATAGCGGCATCTTTAGAGGCTCCTGCTCTATACTTTGGGGCTACGGACGAAGAAGTTAAAAAGCTCCGAGACTTTGGTCTCAAACTAGGATTGGCTTTTCAAATTCAAGACGATATTCTTGACGAAACATCTAGCCAAGAAGTTCTAGGTAAGACCATTGGAAAAGATGAAAAATCTGGGAAAACAACTTATGTTAGTCTTTTTGGGTTAGAGAAAAGCAAAGAAATGGCAAAACAAATTACTAAAGAAGCTATAGAGCTATTAGAAAATATCCAAAGAGATACTAAAGAATTAGAAGAAATCACAGTTAAGCTATTAACCAGAAACCATTAAAGAAGGAGGTTATTATGGGAATATTAGAAGATCGCTATAGAAAGCCCGCTGATATCAAAGGGTTTACCTTGGAAGAACTTTATGGATTATCCCATGAAATTCGAAACTTTCTATTAGAATCCGTCTCAAAGACCGGAGGCCACCTGGCTCCTAATTTAGGAGTGGTGGAATTGACGGTGAGTCTTTTTAATGTGTTTGATCTGGAAAAAGATAAAATTATTTATGATGTGGGACATCAAAGTTATGTCCATAAGATTTTAACGGGACGAAAAGACCAGTTTTGTACCATGAGACAATTTGGAGGTCTTAGCGGATTTCCTAAAAGAGATGAAAGCCCCTATGATGTTTTTGATACGGGACATTCCTCCACGTCTATTAGTGCTGGAGTAGGACTTGCCCGGGCAAGAGATCTTAAAGGGGAAGATTTTCAGATTATTTCTTTAATTGGAGATGGTGCATTAACGGGAGGTATGGCCCTTGAAGCCTTAAATGATGTGGGAGATAACAAAACTGATCTGATTGTGGTGCTTAATGACAATCAAATGAGTATCTCCAAAAACGTGGGAGGGATTAGCCTCTATCTAAGTCAACTTAGAGGGGTGCCTGGGTATGAAAGAGCAAAGCGAGAAGTTCAAGATTTAGTAGAGAAAATGCCCATGGGCAAAAGTATCAATAAATCCATGGACCGATTTAAGGAAGGCATTAAATCTATGCTACTGCCAGATATGCTATTTGAAAACATGGGTCTCACCTATTTAGGCCCTGTGGATGGCCATAATATTAAAGAGATGTCTAAAGTATTTAAAGTGGCTAAAGAAATTAAAGGACCTAAATTAGTGCATGTCATCACTAAAAAAGGAAAAGGATATCAAAATAGTGAGCTTAAACCAGAGAAGTTTCACGGAACACCACCTTTTCATCCGGAAAATGGAAAGGTAATAGAAAAGAGTAAAGTGACTTATGCTAAAATTTTTGGGGAGACCATGGTGGAAATGGCCCACAAGAATAAGAACATTGTGGCGGTGGTGGCAGCCATGCCTGACGGAACTGGATTATCAAAGTTTAAAGAACTCTATAAAACTCGACTTTTTGATGTGGGTATCGCTGAACAGCACGCTATGACGTTGGCTGCGGGATTAGCCGTGGGAGGAATGAAGCCTTATATTGCGCTTTATTCCACATTTTTGCAGCGAGCTTATGATCAGCTGATTCATGATGTGTGTATACAGAACCTTGATGTGACCATTTGTGTGGACCGGGCAGGATTAGTTGGAGACGACGGGGAAACTCATCAAGGTATATTAGACCTTTCATTTTTAACCGCTGTTCCTAATCTAACCATTATGGCACCGAAATCTCTGGAGGAGCTAAGACAGATGTTGTACTTCTCAGAAAGCTTTAAGGGTCCTCTAGCTATTCGTTATCCTAGAGGAGGAGACCCAGAGGATTTTAAAGAAGAACCCATGCGTAAATTTGAACCTGGTATTTTTGAAGTACTCCGAGAAGGGGAAACAGGCTATCTTTATGCCACCGGGAAAATGGTGGCTAAAGCCCTAAAACTTAGAGAAAACCTTAAAGATGAGGGATTAGACTTTGGTGTGGTTAATGGCTGTTTTATTAAACCAGTGGATGAAAAGTTGATTAAAAAACATCTAAGTCAGGGAAAATATATTGTGACCTTAGAAGATAATGTGGTTCATGGAGGATTTGGCTCCATGATTATGGAGAGTGGCTGTGAAACAGGAGAATTAGCTCACATATTAAAACTGGGCTTTAAGGATACTTTTGTGGAGCAAGGTCCAGTAGAAACTCTTTATGAGGCTTATGGTCTAGGGATTGATGAGATGACAGAAAAAATTACAGCGTTTGTAGGGGATAAGAATGAGTGATAAAGAACGATTGGATGTACTTTTAGTAGAGATGGGATTTTTTGAATCTCGAGAAAAAGCTAGAGCTCAAATTATGGCAGGTAAAATTTATGTGGATGATCAAAAAGCCGATAAACCAGGGGTGAAATATAAAAGAGAAGCCCAGATTGAAGACCGAGGAGAAAAAATGCCATATGTGTCTAGAGGTGGGTATAAGCTCCATAAAGCCATGGAAGCGTTTAAAATTGAAGTACAAAACAAAACCTGTATGGACATAGGAGCCTCTACGGGAGGATTCACCGATGTGATGCTTCAAGCAGGAGCGAAAAAAGTCTACGCAGTGGACGTGGGATATGGTCAATTTGCTTGGAAACTTCGCATTGATCCTAGGGTGGTTTGTTTAGAAAGACTAAATTTTAGATATGCCTCTAGAGAGAATATCCCAGATGTGGTGGATTTTTCTGCTACAGACGTATCCTTTATCTCCATTATGAAGATTATCCCTAAAGCCATGGAGCTCATGAGTGAAAGTGGAGAAATGGTAGCTTTAATCAAACCTCAATTTGAAGCAGGTCGTGATAAAGTGGAGAAAAAAGGAGTAGTTCGTAAGAAATCTACTCATATGGAAGTCTTAACCATGATTACCGACTTTTTAACGAAAGAAGGACTTTTTATTTATGGATTAGATTATTCACCGATAAAGGGTCCTGAAGGGAATATTGAATTTCTTGTCTATTTTGGGAAAAAAGATTTAGGGAAAGATTTTAATGTAATAGAAGCTAAAGACTATGTAATTTTAAAAGCCCATGAAATGTAAGTCAACGAGGGGGAACTTTTATGAAAAAAATCGGTATTTTTTCCAGTCACCATAAAGATCCAGAAGGTAAACTTAGTTTAGAAGTGTTTGAACAGCTAACAGAACATTTTCCAAAGATGGATGTATTACAAGTTCACACAGAAGAAGATGTTAGGGGATTAGATTTACTGTTAGTTTTAGGAGGAGATGGAACTCTTCTTTCAGCAGCCCGACTTTCCTATGGCATGGAAGTGCCTCTACTAGGGGTAAATATTGGGACCGTAGGATTTATGACAGGCACAGATCAAGAAGGGTTAAAAGAAGCTTTAACCAAAATTAATCACGGAAAATTTACGGTGGAAGATCGGATGATGCTAGAAACTACCATGCATTGCGCCGGCGGGGATAAAACATACCAAGGGCTTAACGATGTGGTGATTCATAAAGGTGCTTTGGCTAATATTATTTATTTTGAAATGTATGTGGATGGCAACTTTGCCACCAGCTATCGTGGTGATGGACTAATTATTGCAACACCAACAGGCTCTACGGCTTATAATCTTTCAGCAGGAGGATCTATTATGTATCCTACCTTAGAGGCCATAGGAGTGACGGCTATTGCTCCCCATACCTTTGGCATTCGAAATCTAATCTTAAGCAATCATCAAGAGGTGAAAATCAAAATTACAAAGAGTAACGAAAGCTATTTCCTCTCCGTGGATGGTCAAGAAAACCTTGAAATTACAGAGGATGCCGTGATTACTACCACCAAAGCAAAATATCCTTGCAAGGTACTAAGATTAGATGATTATGATTATTTTGATGTATTGAGACAAAAACTTATCTACAAAGCCATGAATATCGAAAGGGGGGAAGTAAAGTGAAAATTGATCGCCGCAGTAAAATGTTAGAGATTATTAGTCACACAGAAATTGAAACTCAAGAAGAGTTGGCAAGACAGCTAAGAGACGCGGGGTTTAATGTGACTCAGGCCACCGTGTCTAGGGACATTAAGAATCTACAATTAATTAAGGTCTTAAGTTCTTCAGGGCGGTATAAGTACGTCGCCAATAAGGAAGAAACCAATGATTCCATTGGGAAACTAGTGACTTTACTTTCTCATACGATTTTGTCTATTGAGAATATTGATAAAATGGTAATAGTGAGAACTATAACGGCCTCAGCATCCACAGCAGCTGAAGCCATCGATCAACTAGACTTAGCAGAAATAGCTGGGACTATAGCAGGAGACAATACTATCTTCATGGTGGTCCGCTCTGAAGACATGGCTGTGGAGATAGTTAAAAAGATTTCAGAATTGGTGGGGAGATAAAATGTTAATCAGGTTGCATGTGAAAAACTTTGCATTAATAGATGACTTAGAACTTACGTTTGACGAAGGATTCACCATTTTAACAGGAGAAACAGGCGCAGGAAAATCTATTTTAATTGATGCCATTAGTTTTGTACTAGGGGAAAAATTCAATAAAGAATTTATTAGAACAGGTGCAAAATCCACCCAAGTAGAAGCTGTATTTAAAGTGGAAAATGAGGCTAAAGCTCTTTTGACTTCTCTAGGTATTGACTACGAAGACACTCTAATTATGGAGAGAGAAGGTTTTGATAATGGTCGAAGCTTAGCTCGAATCAATGGGAAAACTGTGCTGGTGGGAACGCTTAAGGATGTAGGAAAAGAAGTCCTTGATATCCACGGACAGCACCATAATCAAAATCTTTTAGATAGTTCAAAACATAAAGAATATTTAGATGAATATTTAAATATATATGAAGAAGATATTTTCAAAGCTTATTTAGTAGAATACAACCATTTAAAGGATCTTAAGGACCGATTAAGGCAACTAGAAGGCCATGAGAATAGAGATAAGGTCATGGATTATCTTAAATTTCAAATCGAAGATATTGAAAAAGCAAATCTTTCAGTGGCTGAAGAAGAGAGCTTGCGGGAAAAAGGTTCCCTAATGAGCCATGCTGAGAAGATTGCTATAGGTGTGGGCCATGCTCACGAATTACTGGGAAATGAGGATGAAGTTTTAGAAAAACTTTCTAAAGCCATCACGGCAGTAAAAAGTATCATGAAATATTATGAAAAGATTAGCCAGCCCCTCGAAAATATGGAAAATGCGTATTATAATCTAGAAGAGAGCTTCCGAGAACTTTCAGATTTAAAGGAAAACCTTTATTTTGATCAAGATGAACTTAACGAAATTAACCAACGACTATTTATTTATGGAACTTATCAGAAAAAATATGGAAAAGAAGTGTCAGATGTACTGGCATTTTATGATAAGATAAAGAAAGAATATGAAGAACTCGAAAGTGCGGAAGATCATATCCAAGAATTAAAAGAAAAAATAGCTGTATCCACAGCCAAAGGCAACGCTTTAGGGGAAACCTTGATGAAAAAGCGAAAGGCTGGAGGGGAAAAACTTTCCTCTAAAATCAACGAAGAATTAAAATTTGTCGGTCTTAAAAAAGCACAATTTAAAGTTCATGTCGAAAAAACAGATAAGATGGATAACTTGGGTACGGATGATGTGAATTATCTTATGGCAACAAATGTGGGAGAACCTATGAAGCCCTTAGAGAAAATTGTTTCAGGAGGAGAACTCTCCCGGATCATGCTTTCTATGAAAGTAGCTTTTATGGATAAAGATAAAACACCTTCAGTGATTTTTGATGAAATCGACACAGGGATTTCGGGACGGGTAGCAGAAGCCGTGGGTGAAAAGATGTATTCTCTGTCTCACAGATTTCAAGTGTTTTGTGTCACTCATCTTCCCCAAATTGCCGCATTTTCAGATACCCATTTAGTGGTCTCAAAAAATGAAGACAAAAAAAGGACCTATACCCGAGTAGCCAACGTAAATCTAGAGGGTAGTGTATATGAACTAGCCCACATGATGGGGGGCAGTGAAATTTCAGAGCCCCAAATCAAGAGCGCTGAAGATCTACTAAAGAAGACCAAGGAAATCAAAGAGAAATATTATCATATTAAGCCTAAAAGTAAGGCGATAAAAGAGGAGAGGTAGAGTAATGAATAGACAAATTAAAGTTCTTATTGCAGATGATAACGAAGATATCGGAAACCTACTTAAGGAATTTCTAGATAACGATGCAGAGCTAAAAGTTGTGGGTGTGGCTAAAAATGGTGTAGAAACCCTACAAATGGTCAGAGAAAAAACCCCAGATGTTTTACTCCTTGACATTATCATGCCCCAGTTAGATGGGTTAGGGGTTTTAGAAAGTCTAAAGACTCTTCCTGAAAAACCAATTACCATTGTGTATTCTGCTATTTCTCATGATAAGGTGACGAATACTGCTATGAATTTAGGTGCAGATTATTACATGGTTAAAGGAATAGACATGAAGCTTCTCAAAAAGAGAATCAAAGGATATTTTGGGGATGACAAAGAAGAAGTTTTAGATGCAGCTAAGGAAGAAGGTCAAGTGGTTAGAGAATCCTACGCTCTTGGAGAAGAAGGAGATCAGGACTTAGCGACGGAACTTTCAGGTATCCTTCAAGAGGCTGGAATTCTTCCTCACATTAAAGGATACAGTTATCTCCGTGAAGCCATTATGGAAGTCATCAGCAATGTAGAGCTTCTGTCTGCTGTTACTAAAGAGCTTTATCCAAATATAGCTCATAAGTTTAATACCACGTCCTCAAGAGTGGAAAGAGCCATCAGGCACTCCATTGAGATTTCTTGGAATAGAGGTCAACTGGAAAATATTAATAATATTCAAGGTTTCAATGTGAATTTTGAAAAAGGTAAACCCACCAATTCTGAGTTTATTGCTTTAATTAGTGATAAGTTTAGATTAAGACAACATTCAGAAAATTAGCCTAATATAGCCTTAAAGACATGTTTTGAATGAAAACATGTCTTTTTTAGGTCCTGTATTAATGAGAAGTTGAAAAGTAATCATTTTAAAAGGGATTGAGTTAAATCCCCTGGGTTTCGTAAAAATACATGTAATATAGACGAGACTAGAAAGCCCATATCTATAGCGATGTGAGCTTTTTGTCTTAATAATTTCTTATCAAAACAATAAACCGGTTAAATTTCGTGTTATATCGATTAAGCTTAAAACACTTATTACGACGGTCATTATAGCGATTAGAGTAGGAAATTTTGCGGAATTTAATTTGCATTTGCTATATTCAGCTACAAAAAAATATGTAAATCCACCCATAAAAATCAATGGGCTTGAAATCGATGGATAGTCTAGACTCATAACGCTGGCAATGAAGTCGATGACCAACAAAGTGATTGTTACTTTTATTAGTATTTTTTTATGCTTATCGAACCTTGATATTTCCCCATAGCAACAATAGGGCGTATTGTTCTCTTAGAAAGTCTCAAATCCTTAATAGTGGTTATGATTTACTTAAAACTTAGCCTAAAGTAATAACTTCTTTCCATATAATCTAGGATTTGTTCCTGATTTATATCATGTGAAGAATATAAGTCTCACTGAATAGATTCTATCATTGGTTTAAAGTACCTCGAAGTCATTAATGTACTTTTAATTATACATAAATTGTTCGATTATTTCAGCATAGGTTTAATACAAATGGTGTTTTCATGAACTATGTTTGAATTTTAAGCTATATTTTTGGGAATAAGTAGCGTATAGACTTATCATAAGAAGAAATATGTAGTAAAATATAAGAGAAATGCATAGCTATGACACCGTTTAGAGACCCCGGATAACTCCTAGGGTCTTTTTCTGTCATCTGATAAAGGAGTAGAAGTTAGTGGATTTTATGGAAGATACCCTGTCAAAAAAAATAATTTATGAAGGCAAGATTATCACAGTAGAAACGCACCAAGTAAAACTGGCTGATCATCAGGAAGGTTTTAGAGAAATCGTTCATCATCCTGGAGGAGTGTGTGTCTTGGCCCGAGACAAAGAGAATAAGATTCTCATGGTGAAGCAGTTTCGTAAACCCATGGAAGAAGCTTATTTAGAATTACCAGCTGGAAAGCTAGAGAAAGATCTTACTCCAGTAGAAAATGCCCACAAAGAACTCGAAGAGGAAACAGGGTTTAAAACTAAGAATTTTAAGAACCTGGGGGCATATGCATCTTCTCCAGGATATAGCGACGAAATGATTCATCTATTTGTGGCTGAAGAGTTAATTCCTGGGATTAAGGGAGGAGATGATGATGAGTTCATCGATATTATCCGTTTATCCGATGAAGAATTCATGGAAGGAATCCGGGACGGGACCATTAAGGATCTTAAAACAGTGGCCTGTTATACCCTAAGCTTAACGCTGTAATGGATAAGGAATTAAAGGAATATTTAACTGCTTTAGAAATAGATGGAAGAGCTGAAAATACCCTGGATGCCTATGGCCGCGATTTAAAACATTTAAAGACATTTTTAGACGAAGAAAATCTTAGTCTTGAAGATTTTGATGACATTGAAGCTAGTCGGTTCATTTCCTATTTGTTAGACCTAAATATGTCAAGATCAACTATTTCTAGACATCTTGTTTCGATTCGCAACTTTTATAAGTATCTTTGGAAGAAAAATAGAATCAAAGAAGCGCCTATCCTTTACTTTGACTTACCCTTAATGAAAAGAAACCTTCCAGAGTTTTTAACCAAAGAAGAAGTAGAAAAACTGCTTCTTGCGCCGGATATTTTAACCCACAAAGGAAAAAGGGACCGAGCAATTTTAGAGATGATGTATGCAGCAGGGCTTAAGGCCACGGAGTTAACAGAGCTAACCCTAAAAGATGTGGATATTTCTCGAGGAAATTTGTCGGTTAAAGCTTTAAAGGCACAATCACGATTAGTTCCTATTGGGAAGTTTGCCATAGAGTCCTTGCAAGACTACTTAAAAGATCGAGATGACCTTTTAATAGGAACCTCTATCTTGTTTCCTTCTCAGCGAGGAGGGAAAATGAGTAGGCAAGGTCTTTGGAAAATCTTAAAAACTTATGCTCAAGTGGTGGGACAAGAGAAGAATATCACGTTAAATACCCTTCGGCACACCTATGCTGTGCATATGCTTGAAGGTGGAGCAGATCTTAAAGCGGTATCTAATCTACTAGGCCATCAAGATCTTAAAGCCACAGCGATTTATACAGAACTCATTCAAACTAGAAAACATAAAGAAATATATGATGAAGCCCATCCAAGGGCTTAGGAGGAAAATAATATGAAAAAAGCGATTTTAATTGTACTAGACTCAGTGGGAATTGGTGAAATGCCTGATGCTCATGAATATGGAGATGTAGGATCTAACACCTTAGGAAATATAGCTAAGGCCGTGGGAGGTATGGATCTTCCTAACTTAGAATCTTTAGGACTTGGAAATATTGCCCCCCTTGAAGGAGTAAAAGAAAAACATCCTTCTGAGGGAGCTTATGGGAAGTCAGCTGAACTTTCAGTGGGTAAAGACACAGTGACCGGTCACTGGGAAATGTCAGGAGTTATCTTAGAGCAACCGCTTAACACATATCCTAATGGTTTCTCAAAAGAAATTATGGATGAATTTGAGAAGAAAATTGGTCGAAAAACTTTAGGTAATGTGGTGGCTTCCGGGACAGAGATTATCGAAAGACTGGGCGATGAACATGTCAAAACGGGCTATCCTATTATATATACCTCAGCAGATTCCGTGTTTCAGATTGCTGCTCATGAAGACGTAGTTCCTCTAAAAGAGCTATATCGTTATTGCGAGATTGCCAGAGAAATGTTAGTGGGAAATTGGCAAGTCGGTAGAGTAATTGCTAGACCATTCTTAGGAGCTGAGGGGAACTGGGAGAGAACTTCAAATCGTAAAGACTACTCTTTAGATCCATTTAATAAGACCATTTTAGAATATATTAAAGAAGATGGACAGAATATGATGGCTGTTGGGAAAATTGAAGACGTCTTTAATAAAATTGGGGTTACCCATGCGATTCATACGAAGAATAATCAAGAAGGAATTGTGGAAACTCTAAACTACATGAAAGAGGACATGCCGGGGCTGATTTGGACAAATCTAGTGGATTTTGACATGAAATTTGGTCATAGAAACGACGTTAAAGGCTACTACAATGCCATAAGAGAATTTGATGAGAAACTTCCTGACATTATGAAAGCTATGACAGAGGACGATTTGTTAATTATTACGGCGGACCACGGCTGTGATCCTACCACGGAATCTACAGACCATTCAAGAGAGTATATTCCTATTCTTGTCTATGGTCATGCCATTAAACCAGGATCTACCTTAGGAGTAAGAAGAACCTTCTCTGATATTGGAAAAACCATATTAGAGTACCTGGATATTGAGAATGATTTATATGGCGAGAGTTTCTTAAGGGAAATTACCAGATAGTAGATAAATAAGGAGAAGAGATAAACATATGGATATGAAACGAATTGATAAAATAGCTGATTATATTAAAGGAAAGGTGGATTTTGTTCCTGAAGTATTAGTCATTTTAGGCTCAGGATTAGGATCTATGGCCAATGAAGTGGAAGACAAGATTGTTCTTCCCTACGACGAAATTGATGACTTTTTAGTCTCCACCGTAGAAGGTCATGAAGGCCAATTTGTATTTGGAAGCTACAAAGGAAAAAAAGTTGTCATGATGCAAGGTCGTTTTCATTATTATGAAGGATATTCTATGAAAGAAGTGACCTTACCGGTTTATGTTATGCGTAAGCTAGGGGTAAAGAACATGGTAGTCACAAATGCCTGTGGAGGCGTCAATACAGAGTTCACTCCTGGAGACTTAATGTTAATTGAGGATCACCTTAACTTCACTGGAAACAACCCTTTAATGGGGCAAAATTTTGATGAATTTGGGCCAAGATTCCCAGACATGTCAAAGGTTTATAATCGAGACTTGATGAGTCTAGCTGAAAAAATCGGTAAAGAGGAAAACATTACCCTTAAACGGGGAGTCTATGCCATATACACAGGTCCTAGTTATGAGACGCCAGCTGAAATTAGAGCTTACCGAACTTTAGGAGCAGACGCCATAGGCATGTCTACTGTGCCTGAAGCCATTGTGGCCAACTATGCTGGGATGAGAGTCTTAGGCGTTAGCTGTATTACAAATATGGCCTCAGGAATTTTAGACCAACCTTTAAAGCACGATGAGGTTATTGAGGTTTCCACCAGAGTTAGAGGAAGTTTTACCACACTAATTTCACGAGTTATTGAGGAGATGTAGGAAGAATATGCATATTTTAGATCTAATTAATAAGAAAAAAAGAGGACAAGCTTTGACCATGGAAGAAATCCACTACGCAGTGGAAGGCTATACTAGAGGGCAGATTCCTGATTATCAAATCAGCGCATTTTTGATGACTATCTTTTTTAAAGGGATGAATGAAGAAGAAACCAAGCACCTCACCATGGCCATGGTGGAGTCAGGTGACGTTATCGATTTGTCTGAAATTGAAGGCATTAAGGTGGATAAGCATAGTACTGGAGGAGTGGGAGATAAAGTTTCTCTCATCGTTATTCCATTAGTGGCGGCTTTAGGCATTCCCGTGGCGAAAATGAGTGGACGAGGATTAGGTCACACTGGTGGTACCATTGATAAGCTAGAGAGTATTACAGGTTTTAACATTGAACTTTCCATGGAAAAATTCATGAGTAATGTGAATGAATACAAAATGGCTATTGTGGGACAAACTGGAGACCTTACCCCAGCAGACAAGAAACTTTATGCTTTAAGAGATGTGACGGGCACCGTGGATAGTGTACCTTTAATCGCCAGTTCAATTATGAGTAAAAAAATCGCATCAGGATCAGATGCCATAGTTCTTGATGTTAAGGTGGGTAATGGTGCCTTTATGAAGACCGTGGAAGAAGCAAGAATTTTAGCTCATGCCATGGTTTCCATTGGAAAAGGTTTAGGCCGAGATACGGTGGCCATTTTAACGAATATGAATGAACCTTTAGGAAGAGAAGTAGGAAATGCCAATGAAGTTCGTGAAGCTATTTCAGCCCTCAAGGGAGAAGCTTCAGAAGACTTAATGAATGTTTCAGTAACCATTGCTGCTTATATGGCAGTGCTCGGAAAAGCCTATGATGATATAGAGTTAGCTAAAGAAGCTATTTGGGGAACCATCAAGTCAGGAGAAGCCCTAAAGAAATTTGCTCTTTTAGCGAAAATTCAAGGTGGAGATGAAAATCAAATCCTTCATCCTGAGACTCTTCCTCAAGCGAATATTAAAGTTCCTGTGATCGCCAACAAGGCTGGATTTGTTCATGAGATTAAAGCTGAAGAAATTGGAACATCTGCCATGTTCTTAGGCGCAGGACGAGAAACAAAAGAAGATATCATTGATTATGCCGCAGGAATCACTCTAAGCAAAAAAGTTTCGGACAAAGTAGAAATTGGTGAAACCCTTTGTACTTTGCATACGAACAAAGAAGAGTATCAAGAAGCTTATAGCAAAGCTTTAGAAGCCTATGTGATTAGTGAAGAAGAACCTGAAAAAATACCATTTATTCTAGATATTGTCCGATAGAAAATTTTAAAATAGCCATGGCTCCCATAATGGGAGCCATGGCTATTTTGGATAATTTATTAATCTAAAAGGATATCTTATTTAAAGCAGTGGAGACCTATCATTTCTTCGGAACTTTAACCTAATAAATAAATAGATATATTTTATGTCTTCCTTAAACAAAAATAAATTATCCTAAAGACTTTGGTGAGGTTGGCATGGTCAGTGCCCTAAGTGGCAGGGTAAGGAGATTTTGAAGACCGCCTATAAGAAGAAAGGGAAGAAGAGTTAAGACCATGGCTAATTCATAGGTAATGTGACTCCGAGGATCAGGATGCCCCTTAAATCTGCCCATGAGAGAACCCCAAGCTATGCCATAGGCATTTCCCACCATAATACTTTGAACGCCACCTAAGATACCACGGGCTTTATCCAAGCCATAGATTTTCACTAAGGTTCTTAACGACTCTTTTGATGGCTTACCCCGAGTATCGGCATAATGCTGAGCAAACAAGATAGCGGGCATTTCCTCTTTAGGTACATCCAAAAGGACCCCTTGGAGCATGTTTTCAATCTCACTAGCACTCATCCCTGCTTCTAAAGCTATCTTTGTATGGGCATATGAGCACATGGGGCACTTATTCACCTCTGTGACTGCTAGCATAATTCGCTCTAAAAATTCCATTTGAAGTTGATTATTTTTGCGGGCTCTTAATATGAATTTCATAGATTGTAGAGCTTTAGTGATAAGGGTATACGATTCAGCAACGGTATAAAGCTGTTTTTCTTTAATCAATTGAATTCACTCCTTTTCTAGCTCTAGCATACCTTTTAATTCTTAAACTAGGATTATCTGTTTAAGGTATAAGAAGACATAAGAAGGTGTAATGTGAGGAAAAACCATAAAGGGTATAAGAATTGTTGTGGTTATGTTCAATCTTGTGATTCTTATGTATAATAAGAGGAAGTAGTTGATGAAGGAGGAAGCCATGGAAAATTTAAATATGACCCTGTCCAATTTCGAAGGCCCATTTGATTTGCTCCTCCATCTGCTTAAAGCGAATAAAATGCAAATTCATGAGATTAAAATTTCTGAGATTACGGCTCATTACTTAGCTTATCTTAATAGCATGAAAGAGCTGGACTTAGAGATTGCTTCGGAGTTTTTATTGATGGCGTCTACTCTGCTAGAAATTAAATCGAGGGAGATGCTGCCTAAATATAAAGAGGAAGAAGATGAAGACGAGTTAAAAGAAAAGTTAGTGCTAAGAATTGCAGAATATGAAGCTTTTAAAAATATGGCTGAAGAGATGGGAGAGCGATTTTCTAAAGACGCCTATCC
>LFRM01010875.1_pt1 | contig 24233 bp, 23 predicted proteins | sample 618341 | NCBI WGS metagenome assembly LFRM01 (sample SAMN03654438, study PRJNA283298) | anaerobic digester metagenome | isolation source: pool of bioreactors CSTR01a, CSTR02a, and CSTR03a thermophilic anaerobic... | place: Denmark: Kgs. Lyngby | collected 2014-05-21 | reverse complement strand
CTTCTATGCTACTAGAGTTTTCCATATCTCCTATAAATCTTTCTAAAGTGTATCCTCCAGTTGAATTCATTTCTTCAGATACTTCCCACTCAGTTGATTCGCCTACTACTACCCTTCTAATTCATCACAATTAGCATTCCCTAATTTAACATCTTTTTTGTCTAAATTTAGTACATCAGTAGAACTTAATCCATTGCCACCTTCATCTACTAAACATACAGAATATGTATAATCTTTTTTAGACTCTTCATATTTTACACATACTTTGCTATCTGATGTATATTCGTTTCCAAAAGGAGATTTAGAATTACTTCCCTTTTCTAATTTAATAGCAGTTAATGCTTTACATTCTTTACTACCATCTGTTGGTAATAAAGATGCATCTGTTAATGTCATCATTCTTAATCCATCTACAAATTCATTGGCTGTTGATACATAAGCATTTTTTCTAGAATTTAATATAGCTGCACTTATACTTGGTATTGCTATAATTAAAATGATTCCTAAAATAACAATAACTGCTAATAATTCTATTAAAGTAAATCCTCTTTTATTTTTCATATTTTTCTCCTACTATTTTTTCTACTATATTAAGTATATATAAAAAACCTTGTTTTGACAACAAGGTTTTTTATATATTTAATTTTATTGATAAGTTTTTAAGCGTATTTAAAAAATCATTCATTTTTATTAATTCTTCATCTAATTTGTCATAATTATTATTAGTGATATTTACAGTTTCTTGCTCTTCGATTTTCGTTTCATTTTCTAAACCATAAATTGGAGAAATAAAAGGTGTACTAGTAAACTTTTTATAAGTATCAGATTCTGTTTCAAAGGCCTTTTTTCCTAATTCTTCTTCTGGTAATATAAAATCATCTAATATAACTTCTTTTAATTCTGTTTTAATTTCTTCTTTTGGTTTACTTAATTCTAAGATATTAATTGGTTCATTTCCCTCATCTTGATATTCTTCTTCTAGTATTTCTTCTGTTAAACCTTCAGCTTTTTTAATTAAATCATCATAACTAATGATTGCTGTAGCTTCTTGTTTTTGTTCAAAATTAGTTAATTGAATATTTTCATCTGATTTGTTATTTATTTCTTCTTTTAATTGATTTAATTCATAAGCGGCTTTTTGTTTTTCCGAAATATTAGTTAATTCAGTAAAATTATTTGGTTTATCACTACTATCTTCAACTTTGAAAACAAAATCGCTTTCTTCTTCTTCTTCTTTATTTTTGATTGTTCTAGCTTTACGATCAATAATAATAATTGTTATTATTAAAATCATCATTATTATTAATAAAACATACATAATTATTTTATTGAATTCCATAAATAAAAAATACATTTTTTCACCTCATTAATATATAATTAATAATGGACATTATAGTTATTGCTACTGTTTCACTACGTAAGACTAAGTTACCAAGAGTAGCACCTATAAAACCATAATCTAATAATGTTTTTTCTTCTTCTTTAGTAAAACCACCTTCTGGTCCTACTACAACTAATATTTTATCATTAATAGTAATATTTGATAAGATTCTTTTTATATTATTTGACGTTTCATTGACAGTTAATAATATTTTGTAATCGTAATTCTTTTGAATTAAATCATTTATAGTATGGATCTTTTCTATTTTAGCTATTTCCAATCTTTTTGATTGTTCAGAAGCCTCTTTAGCTATTTTTTGCCAGCGTGTTATTTTTTCAGTTTCTTTTTTATCAATATTAATAATGGATCTTACTGTTTTTAAAGGAATAATTGTAGTTATTCCTAACTCTACTGTTTTTTGAATCATATAATCTATTTTTTGTTCACGAATTAAACTTTGAGCTACGGTAACATTTGGTAAAAGAAAATCACTTTTCTTTTTCTCTAATATTTTAGTTTTTACTAAATTATCAGTATTTATAATTTCACATACAAAACATTCTTTTTGATAAACTATTTCAATTTTATCTTTAATTTTGGCTCTCATTACTTTAACAATATGATAAGAATCTTCTTTGTTTAAAATAAACAGATCATCTTTAATGGATTCAACAAAATAACGCTGCATTTATACCACCATTAAAATTATATCATGAATTATTAAATATAGTAAATAATTAAAAAAATTAAAGTTTCCTTTAATTTAAATGACTATGATATTTTTTAATTTTTTAATTACTTTCTTTTCAATTCTAGAAATATATGATTGTGATATGCCCAACAATTCAGCTACTTCTTTTTGAGTTAATTCTTTATGACCCATAAGACCATATCTTAAAATCATAATTTCTCGATCTCTAACATCTAAGCGATTAATTTCTTCTAGCAAAGTTTTTTTATCACCTTCTTCTTCTAAACCTCTAGTTACTATATCCTTATCAGTACCTAAAATATCTTCTAGATGTAGTTCATTACCATCTGCATCATAACTTAAACTTTCTTCAAAACTAATTTCTGTACGAATTTTTTTATTTTTCCTTAAATACATTAATATTTCATTATCTATACATCGTGATGCATAAGTCGCTAATTTAATATTCTTTTCCATACTAAAGGTTTTAATTCCTTTTATTAACCCTATTGTACCAATGCTAACTAAATCCTCTAAATCAATTTTAGTATTTTCATATTTTTTTGCTAAAAAGACGACTAAACGGAGATTATGTTCAATTAATTTATCACGAGCAAAAACATCTCCTTCTTTAGCTAAAGATAAATAATGAGTTTCCATTTCTTTATCTAATGGTTCAGGTAAAATATCAGAAGCTCCTACAAAAAAAACATTACTGATATGCTTAGTTATTGTTATTATTAGTAATAATATACTTATCATATTAAATCCTCCTTATAATCATTATGAATTATCATATTAATACCTTCTAAATGAAATTTATGATCGACAATTCCAACTAAAACTTTTTCATATTTTTTATGATTGATATACATATATTCAGCTTTTAAACATTTAATGATTCCATGACCATTAACTGTTTCATATGGAACAAAAAGAACATCTTTATAACTATATTTAATTTTATTATTTACAATTAAGCATATAGGTCTTTTTTTATATTGATCATGTAATTGATTACCTGTATCAATATAACCATCAAATTGATACTTCTTATGATTAATAATAAGGTCGACTTTATAATTATTTTGAAAATTATATTTAATCTTTTTATAACTTTTTATATATAAATATAAGATAATTGGACTAATAATTATCATAACAATAAAATTAATTGATAAACCATGATGATAAAAAACCAAACCACTATTTCTATAACTATATTCTATATTTAATAAATATAAAGCTCCCCCTAAAAAAACACTTATAATGTATAAAGTAATGAAATTATTAAAAGTATATTTAATATTTTTATATGAAAAAGCACTTATAATCATAACAATACTAATAATTAATTTAAAAATAAATAATTGAATATTGTTAATTTCGATAAATAAAATAAAGATACTAAATGCTCCTATTAAACTTCCAAATATTAATCTGTACCACTTAATATTTCTTTTTAAAACTAGACTTACTGATGTTAAAAGTAAAAAATCAAAAATTAAATTAATAAAAAAAATAAGATCGAGATATATTTTCATTTAACCACCAATATAATTATAAAAAAAAACATTCACGAAGAATGTCATTTCTTATGATAATTATCTAAAAAATGTTTTTTAGTCTTTTTTTCTTTATATCCAATAACAGCATCTAAATTAATATTTTCACTACTGCGCATAATATTAATATCTGCATCTTCAAATTTATGAGTTAAATCTTTAATTAATTCTTTTATTTCTACTCTTTTGTTATTTTGGTTAGATGATTGGATACAACTGCAATCTAAAAAAGTTAATTGATTATATTCAGCCCATGCTATAATATCTTCTTCTTTTACATAATATAATGGTCTAATTAACTGTATATTTTTAAAATTATCACTATATAGTTTTGGCATCATAGTTTTATATTCCCCAGCATAAATTATGTTTAACATAATTGTTTCAATAATATCATTAAAATGATGTCCAAGTGCTATTTTGTTACAATTTAATTCTTGAGCTTTACTATAAAGAAAACCTCTACGCATTCTAGCACATAAATAACAAGGAGAGTTATTAGGGTGTTTATTAATAATAGTAAAAATATCAGTTTTAAATATTGTTGCTTGAATGTTTAATTTTGTTAAATTTTCTTTAATTTTTTGAAGATGTTTTTTCTTATAGCCAGGGTCCATAATAATATATTTTAATTCAAACTTAATTTTACCATGGCGAGAAAATTCTTCTAAGCATTTGGCTAATAAAAAGGAATCTTTACCACCACTAAGACAAACAGCTATTTTGTCACCATCACTAATTAATTCATATTGATTAATAGACCTAATAAATCTAGACCAAATCTTTTTTCTAAATTTTTTTATAATGCTGTTTTCTATATCTTTATAATTATTCATATTATCACCACAGAAAGATTATAACATATAATTATTATATTCATAAAATACTTTAGGTGATAAGATGTACTTTAAATATAAAGATATCAATCTTTATTATGAGCAATATGGTAATGGAAAAGAAAACATTATTATTTTTCCTGGTTGGGGCGATAATCGATTATCGTTTATACCAATGATTAATATGTTAAAAAATGATTTTTCTATTTATATTGTTGATTACCCAGGTTTTGGGAAAAGTAATTTCCCTAATAATGATTTAAATATTTTAGACTATGCTTATATGTTTGTTAATTTTATAAATAATAATAAAATTAACAATCCTATATTAATTGGTCACTCCTTTGGAGGTAGAATCATTATAGCTTTATGTGGAATTTTAAAAATTAATGTGCAAAAAATTATTTTAATTGATTCGGCTGGTATTAAAAGAAGAAAAAAATTATTTGTTAGAACTAAAGAAAGAATCTATAAAAGATTAAAAAAGATTAAATTACCTAAATGTATTTTTAATAAATATAATGAACTTTTAATTAAAATATTTGGTTCAAGTGACTTTAAAAATTTAAATCCAAGTATTCGTAAAACTTTTATTAATATTGTTAATTATGATTTAACAGATTTTTTAACTAATATTAAAGAGCCTACTTTAATTATTTGGGGAGAAAAAGATCAAGATACTCCTTTGGCTGATGGAATTTTAATGGAAAAGAAAATAAAAGATAGTGGTTTAGTTATCATAAAAAATACTCATCATTTTTGTTATTTAGAGAATTTTCACGTTAATTATATTATTAGAGAGTTTTTAAAAACCACCACCGCCACCGCCTCCTCCGCCTCCTCCACCGCCGGAAGAAAATCCACCTCCACTACCTGTTCCAGAGGATAAATTACTTGAAGTAGAACTGTAAGCTTTTGAAACACTATTATTAATAGAACTAGTAAGATTACTAGTTAAAAATATAAAACTATTAAAGTTATGATAATATTCTGGATTAGCTTCAATTTTTACTTTTAAAACTTTTTCGACTGATTTAGCAATACCAAACATAGTAGCATAAACTAAATATTTTTCCCATAAGGTGATTTCGGGCAATTCCTTATCAGACATATTACTAAAATCAAGCATAAAATTTTTAAGACCAATCCATTGATAGTAATAGTTATTACCTTCTGTTGTACGCTTAAAATTTAATATTATTATTAACATGCAAACAAAACTTATTATAGATAAAAGGATTCCTATAATTGATCCTATTGCCATAAAAACAATCCCTAACAGAAAAAAGATACTTAAAAATAATCCTTTTTTATATTTTAATTTTGTTTGGTTTTCAAAATAATTTTTTTTAGTTGATTCATTTTCAACAACTGTTTTCCATTTTAAATATTGATTATTAAATTTAACTGCACGGGAATTATTTGTAGGATAGTTTCTTATTTCCTTAGTAGAAACTTCTTTGCTATTTCCAATTGTATTAAATAATAAATTCATCAAAATATTGTCAGATTTAGATAGTTCTTCATTATTTGTACTCTTGGTTAAAAGATATTCTTTTTTATTTAAGGGGCTTACTGTAATAAGCTTTTTTCTTATTAAATTTGATATTTCAGCTGAAAACGACTTGACAGAAACACGATGATTAATCAAATACTCAACATTAGATGGAGTATCTTCTGTAGGAAACTCTCTATAATATTTGACAGGTAATGGATTTTTATCATTTTTAAAATGTTTATTTATTATATATATCGTGTACCCTATTATAAATATAGTTAATATTATGGTTAATACATCTATACCCTTGATAATATAATATTTTATATTATCATATTTACGTAATTTATTAGCTTTATCAGCTGCTGATATTTCTTCTTTTAAAATAGTTTTTAGTTGATCTTGATGAGTATTTTTTTTAGCATTAATAATTTGATTACGATTAAAAGTCATTCTAGTATCTATAAAAGTGTATTCTTTAACAGAAGATATTGTAGCTACTAAACCATTACTAATAGATTTTACTTCCCCAGAAAGTGGTCCGTGAGCCCAAACTTTAATAGAATCATCATTATTAGGTAAAGTTAATTGAATAGAAACGTCATTTAATGGGTCTTGGAAATCTTTACCAATAAAATTCCAATAAACTTCGCCTACATCATTATGCAATAATGCTACATCAAGTAACTTATAACTAATATAATAGCCTTTAGACTCATTATTAGCGTAATTATACATTTTTAAACTAAGTTGATTGTTAATGTTATTCTTTTCATAATAACCAGTTGATCCTAAGCTACCATTATTTACTAAAGTCATTTCATTGATAATGTCACAATTAATATTAGCTGTATATACTCTTATATCAGTAATATCAGATGCAGAATATATTGAATCACTATTATATAAAATGTCTCTTTTAAAACCATTAAAATTACCTGTTTGGATAATGCATTCATTAACTGTCATATCACCATTAATATCAACATGAGCGTCTATTTTAAATTTAGTTATATCATAATCAATAGCGTAAACCTTTAGAGGTAATAATAAAATAATTAAAAACCAAATTCTTTTCATTTATCCTCCTATCAAAAAAACTTGCTTAGCAAGTTTTAAAATGCTACTTTTGGATTTTCTTTTTCTTTAGTATCTATTTCAAAGAATAGGGATTTTTTAAATCCTCCAATACTAGCAACAATATTACTTGGAATCATTTCCACTTTATTATTATAGTTTAATACAGTATCGTTATAAAATTGTCTTTGAATACTAATTTTATCCTCTGTATCTTTTAAATCTGATTGCAAACTTAAAAAGTTTTCATTAGCTTTTAATTCAGGATAAGCCTCAGCCAAAGCAAATAAATGAGTAACAGCTTTAGTTAAATCATTTGCTATTTTCATTTCTTCTTCTGGCGATTTTGCTTTATTGAAATTATTACGAGCCTTTACAATTTCTTCAAAAGTATTTTTTTCATGTTTAGCATAGCCTTTTACTGTTTCAACCAAATTGGGAATAAGATCAAAACGTCTTTTTAATTGAACCTCAATTTGAGCCCATTGATCATCTTTACGATTTCTTAAAATAATTAATTTATTATAAGTGCTAAAAAACCAAATTCCTAAAATTAAAACAATAAATACTAAAACAATAATCCATTCCATATTTTTCCTCCTATAATAAAAGTATACCATTTTTAATTTAATATTCAAGTATTTTGTATATTTTTTTAGATATTGATTATTCTAATAAAAGGAGGATAAATATGGATATAAATATTAGAAATAGTATTATTAATAATTTTAAAAACGATGATGAGGAAACACTAAAACGCGCTATAGATGAAAGTATTAGTGATAAAGAAGAAGTAACTTTACCTGGACTAGGAGTTTTTTTTGAAGTTATATGGGAAGATGCTGATAATGAATTAAAAACACAATTAATAAGTATTTTAAAAAATCGTTTTAATAAAAAATAATACTCAAATTTGAGTATTATTTTAGTTAGTACGAATAGTACAGTTATATTTTTTAGTTACAATATCTATTATTTTGCCAAAAATAATCATTACTTCTTCTTCGGTTAATGTTTTGTTATAGTCATTAAAAGTAAGTTTAAAAGCTATACTTTTTTTATTTGGGCCTAAAGAATCGTTGTTATATATATCAAAAATATAACAGTCTGTTAAAAGATTACCAGCAGTTTTTTTTATAAGTGATATTATTTCATCACTAGAAATATTTTGTTCTATAACAAAAGCCACATCCTTAATAATGCTAGGATATTTACTAGCTTCTTTAAACATTAATTGACGAGATCTCTTATTTTTTAATTTATCAAGATTAATTTCGCCTACAAAAATATCTTCTTTAACCATATTAGGGTGAACACGACCAAAATAACCAACTTCTTCATTATCAATTAAAATAATAGTTGATAAATGAGGATGTAAATCAGAAATAACATCATTAGTTATAAATTTATATCTATTAGTGAAACCCAGATAATCAAATAGTCTCTCAATAATTCCTTTAACTATAAAGTAATCATATTTAATTTTGATTTGTTGCCATTCATTAATTAAATAATTTCCTAAAACAAGAAAACCTAATTTATTTTGTTCTATAATCTCATCTTCGTGTTTAGCATACGTTGTACTAATTTCATAAATATTAATATCTTTAATTTGATGAGATAAATTATAATTAGCTACATTTAATAAAGATGGTATTAAGCCTTTTCTAATAACACTTTTATCATTAGACATAGGTTGTCGTAATTTAATTGATTCATAATTATCATTATTAAATCTTAAATTTTCTTCATAACTAACTAAAGTATAAGTTCTTGCCTCATAAAAACCCAATGAACGCATTTTCTTTGAAATACTTTTTAAATAAGCTGTTTGGTCGTTATATTTACCGGCTTTAATAGTTAAACTTGGTAATGAAGGTACAATATTATCATATCCAACTATGCGTCCTATTTCTTCAATTAAATCTTCTTTAATATTAATATCTACAGCACGATTTGGAATATTAACTGTATAAGTATCTTCTTGATAAGAATACTCAAATTGCAAACGATTTAAAGCATCTTCGATTTGTTCTTCAGTTAGCATCATTCCTAGTAAATTATTAATATTAGTTTTCGTTACTTTAATAATTTTAGGATTTTTAACTATAGCATCATAAGTAATAGTATCTTTCAATATTTCTCCAGAGGCATATTTTGCTAGTAAAAAACAGGCTTTATCAATGGCTTCTTTTGTGTATTCATAATTAAGCCGCTTTTCAAAACGAAGCGATGATTCACTTCTTAAATTTAATCTGATTGCTGTATATCTAACATTATAAGGATTAAAAATGGCACTTTCTATAATTATGTTTTTAGTATCATCATCAATTTCACTATTTTTAGTTCCCATAACTCCAGCTATAGCAATAGTGTGATCTTGGTTACTAATAACAATATCACTAGCTATAAGCGATCTTTCGATATTATCAAGTGTTGTTACTTTTTCATTTTCTTCTGCCATTTTAACAACTATTTGATTACCTATTTTTTCTTGATCAAAAAAATGTAATGGTTGACCATATTCTAGCATTATATAATTACTAATATCAACAACATTATTAATAGAGCGCATACCTGCATTTATTAAACGATTTTTTATAAATTCTGGAGATGGACCTATCTTAATGTTTTTGACCATTCGAGCTAAATACATAGAACAATTTTCTGTTTGAACATCTAAATGCATATAGTTTTTAATACTATCTTCTATTTCTTTTAATTCAGATGAGATTTTAGAAACATTTTTATTTAAAACTGCACCGACTTCATAAGCAAAACCTAAATGGCTTAAACAATCTTCGCGATTCGGATTTAAATCTAATTCATAAATACAATCATCTAAACCTAAATATTTATAAGGATTATCACCAACTATAGCTGTTTTATTTAATTCATAAATACCGGATGATTTTTCTTCTAATTCTAACTCTTCTAAAGAACAAATCATTCCATTTGATTCAATGCCACGAATAACTGTTTTTTTTATTTTAATATCACCAGGCAATATACATCCTTCTTTTGCAACTATTACTTTCATATTATAATTAATATTGGGAGCACCACAAACTATTTGATATATACCATCACTTAATTCTACTTGGCAAACTTTTAAATAAGCAGAATCAGGATGTTGATCACATGATTTTACTAATCCAACTTCTAATAAATCATTTTGGTATGTTGTTATTTTTTCTACATTAACCCCTGCTTTGGTAATTTTATCAGCTAATTTATAATAATCTATATTATCTAAATCAACAAAATCTTTTATCCAATTTAAACTTATCTTCATTTCTATTCTCCCACCTTATCAAAATTATGGAAAACGCGTAAATCATTTTGATATAAATAACGAATATCGTTTACATTATATTTTAACATAGCCATTCTTTCTATTCCGAAACCAAAAGCAAATCCCGTATATTTCTTTGGATCATATCCTGATGATAATAAAACATTAGGATGAATCATACCAGCCCCTCCTATTGTTATCCAAGTAGTATGTTTACAAACTGGACATCCTTTTCCTTGACAATTAAAACAAGAAACATCAAATTCTACCGAAGGCTCTGTAAATGGATAAAAAGAAGGTCTAAATCTAGTAACAGAAGATTCTCCTAATAGTCTTTTAACCATAATATTTAAAGTTCCTTTTAGGTCTGCTAATGATAGATTTCTATCAATAACTAATCCTTCAACTTGTGTAAATTGATGAGAATGAGTTGGATCATCATTATCTCTACGATATACTTTTCCTGGAACAATAATTCTAATCGGACTTTTTTCTTTATTGGCTAACATTGTTCTGACTTGAACTGGGGATGTATGACTTCTTAAAAGCATTTCATCAGTTATATAAAAAGTATCTTGAGCATCTCTTGCTGGATGTCCTTTAGGTAAATTTAGCATCTCAAAATTATATAAATCAAATTCAACTTCAGGACCAGTTTCAACATCATAACCCATAGTAATAAATAGTGTTTCTATTTCTTCAATAATTCTTTCAATTATATTAGTGTTTCCACTAATAATTTTAGTGCTAGGTAATGTTATATCAATTTTTTCCTTAAGTAATTTTTTATTAATATTTTCTTTTTCAAAATATTCATTTAAACGATTATATTTATCATTAAAATGATTTTTTAATTCATTAATTTTTAAGCCATAATCCTTTTTATTTTCAACTGAGATTTCTTTAATATTCATACTTAACTCTGTAATTAATCCTTTTTTACCTAAATAATTAGTTTTAACTTCATTTAACTCTAAAGTGTTTTTCACCTTACCTAAATCATTAACAATTTGTGATTTTAACTGTTCAACTTGTTCTTTATTCATACAATCCTCCTATTATTTTAAAATAAAAAGATCCCAATCCCTAAGGACGAAATCTTATCGCGGTACCACCTTATTTTATGATATAATCATACTCTCATAATTATAACGCATTACCGCTTAATTTTATTAAGACCTATAGAATGAATTCATAAAAGTTAAATATTAGTTTCCACCAACCACTAACTCGCTTTAATTTATTTCTTTTATTACTACTTTCTAATCATAGGTTAAATTAAATATTTAATAATTCAGCTTCTTTTTCCTTTACTAAATCATCGATCTTTTTATTATATTTGGCAATATTATTTTGCAATAAATCTTCGTTTCTTTTTTGATCATCTTCAGATAAATTAAGATTCTTTAATTCACCAAGCATATCGTGGCGAATATTACGAAGGGCTATTTTAGATTCTTCGGCCATACTTTTTATTTGTTTCGTTAATTCTTGACGTCTTTCTTCAGTTAATTCAGGTATGATTATTCTAATTGTTTCACCATCATTATTAGGAGCATAACCTAAGCTAGCTTCATAAATAGCTTTTTCTATAGCACTTAAACAAGATTTATCAAAAGGTTTAATTAACAATTGCCTAGCTTCTGGTATAGAAATAGTAGTTAGTTGTTTTAAGGGAGTCATTACACCATAATAATTAACCACAACTCCATCTAAACTACTAGCATTTGCTCGCCCTGCTCTTACAGTACTAAATCTTATAATCATATTATCAATAGTTTTTTCAAATCTGTCGACATTATTTATATCAAAGTTATCATTCATTAATTCCACTTCCTTTCATTTATTATACTATATTTTAAAATATTTTACTACTTTTATGGTTTAAAAATAACTTCGGCACCACCATTCCATTCTGAACCTAATATTAAATCAGTATCATCTGCTCTTTCAATAATAATCTTTTTTAAATTAGGATTATTAGAAAAAGCATTTGGTTCTATTTCAATTACTGAAGCTGGAATAAATACTTCAACTAAATTATTATTATCAAAACAGAATCCTCCAATAGTAGTTAAATTGCTTTTACCTGTAAAAAATAATTTATTAATTTTTCCTTGTTCAAAATCAGAATTATAAGTTCCTTCCCCAATTTTTTTAACCGTTGAAGGAATTGTTATATTGGTTAAATTTATATTGTAAAATGCTTGTGGTCCGATTTCTTTTAAACCATAAGGTAAATTAATTTTTTGGATATTAGTATAGAAAAATGCATTATTACCGATTTTCTTTAATGTGGAAGGTAAATACACATTAGTTAAATTGGAACAACCCATAAAAGGTCCAATCAAATCACTAATACTAGTAAAAGGATATTTTATTCGGCCTATTTCTTCGATTCCTTCTGAAATAACAAGTTCTTCTATTACATTAAAATTAGTCGGTTGAAAATCAGATAAATTGTCAATACATATATGACTATGTTCAATAGCTTTTACTTTATATTTAACTCCATCTGGATAAATAATTATATTTGGTATGACAAAAGTAGGATTTATAGTCATTTTATTAAATTCTTTTACTAAAGAATAATTTAAAAAATTAAAATCATCTGATCCTTCATCAAATAATGACATTATAATAGGCATATTAGCTAATAATTCTTCTTCAATTATTTCGTCTTGATTATTAATTTTCAACCAATACCAATCTAATTCAGTTCTTAAATCACCTTTAAAATAATGAATAAATGGTTCGTTACCTAGTGATTCTTCAAAAAAATATCGGACTATATTTTCAGGAGTTTGATAATTTTTTATAAGATTATCAATATAATTATTAATTTTTAAAACACCCGTATCAGAATCTTTAAAAAGTATCCATTCTAAAGCAGAACCAACTACATTAGTATTCACAGCTTCAGCATAAACATTTATTTTAATTGTAAAACTTTGATTACGGTTATCTATGATATTATTAGGATCACTATTATCATAAAGAATCATATTTTCTGATAACCAAATTTTAAAACGAAAATCTTTATTATATTTTTTTTCGCCTTTTTTAATTTGCTCTGTATAAATAATTTTTTCTGTAGAATCTTCTTTTAAATTATAAAAATTATCTAATACTGCAACTTCACCATTCATATAAGTAGATTCTGTCTGTATCTCTTTGTCTTTTTCAACTGTTGCTAAATAAATTTTAATATTATCAAGATCAATATTTATTTCGCTAGTTATTTTAGCTGTAATAGTGTAATTCATTGGTGAAGATGTTGTATTAGCATTAATGTTAAAATCAAATATACTTCCACAATCATTTTGATTTATTCCTTCATTATCAGCAATAGGCATTTGATTAACTAAACCAATACCTGGATAATTAGAACTACAGGCATTCTCAGTATAAGCAAAATGTAAATTATTTGTAATAGCAGTATTAACTATTTTACCTTTAAATATAACTTTAAAAAAAGAATAAGACAAACCTACTAAAGTTAGTATTAAAGTAATTGTCATGAAAATTAATAAAACAAATGTTAATTTTCTTTTTGTTTTTTTAATCATATTTAGACCTCTCTTTATTCATTTTCTTTTTTTAAATTATATAATACTTCCCGAGGTTTAGATCCATTCATAGGACCTACAATACCTCTTTCTTCTAACAAATCAATTAATCTAGCAGCTCGATTATAACCTATTTTAAATCTTCTTTGTAATAGTGAAGCACTTGCTTTAGATGTCGTTATAACAAATTCAAGTATTTCATCATATAGTGGATCATCAAAATCTTCTTCACTATCATTAATAAAACTTTCTTCACCATTATTATTGTTATTATTATTCATAAATTTTTCATCATAAATAGCTTGTTGTTGGGAAACTGTATATTCAACTAGTTCTTTTATTTCTCTATCGCTAATATATGCTCCTTGTAAACGAATTGGAGCGCTTTCACCCATTGGTAAAAATAACATATCACCTCGACCCAATAGTTTTTCAGCACCAGTCATATCTAAAATTGTTCTAGAATCAATACTACTACTTACTGCAAAAGAAATACGTGATGGAATATTAGCTTTAATTAAACCTGTAATAACATCTGTAGAAGGTCTTTGCGTTGCAATAATTAAGTGAATACCTGCTGCTCTTGCCAATTGAGTAATACGAGTAATATATTCTTCAACATCTTTGCTAGCAACTAACATTAAATCAGCTAATTCATCAACTATAACAACTATATATGGCATCTTCTTTATTTTCTCTAATGCTGCTAATTTAGTATTTTTCTTTTCAATATATTCGTTATAATCAGTAATATTTTTTACTTTATTTTGATTGAAAATATCATAACGATTTTCCATTTCTTTAACGATTTTACCCAAGGCTTTAGATGCTGCCTTTGGATCATTAACAACTGGTATTAAAAGATGTGGCATTCCATTATAAACAGATAACTCTACTTTTTTAGGATCTATTAATACTAATTTTATTTCATCGGGTTTTGTACGCATTAAAATAGAAGCAATAATAACGTTAATACAAACACTTTTACCACTACCAGTAGCTCCTGCCACTAATAAATGAGGCATTTTATCTAATTCAGCATAAACTGTATCTCCCATAATGTTTTTACCTAGGGCTACTAATAATTTGGAATTATCTTTTTTCTTTGGAATTTTCTCTAAAATTTCACGAGTACTGACAGTTGTCGTAAAATCATTTGGGATTTCAATACCAATAGTGCTTTTTCCAGGTATAGGAGCTTGAATACGGACATCTTTTTTAGCTAATGCTAAAGATATTTCACGATGAATACTTAAAATCCGACTTACTTTAGTTCCTGCTTGTAATTCTAATTCATACTGTGTAACTGTAGGTCCAGTATTTACTTCTACTACTTTTCCTATAACACCAAAATCTCTTAAAACTCTTTCTAAAATAATAATATTTTTTTCTATAGTTGTTTGATTATTAGAATTCTTAGTTTTAGGAGCATAAGTTAAAATATTCATTTGAGGTAATTTATATTCTGTTTCTAATGGTTTAATAATATTATTATTATCTTGTTTTGAAGAATCAATTGTTATTTTATTTATTTCATCTATACTTGAAATTACAATTTTATTATTTTCATCTTCTATCATATTATTATCATTTATAATAACACTATCTCGTAGTTCTTTTTTATTTTTAGGTAACCATTTTTTACTTTTTTCAAATCCTTCTCTAAATATATCAAAAATAGAAAAACCAGTAAAAATAACAATACCAAATATAATAATAACCCATGCTACAATAAAGGTTCCTTTTTGTTCAAACAACCAATTAAATAACGAACCAAATAAAGCGCCGAGGATACCTCCACCTGTTTCCTCTATTGGTAATTTATGCATAATATTGTTAAAAGCTAGCATTAAATCATTAATACTTTCTTTAAGAATTAAGTAAATCTCACCATTATTTTGAGTAACATAATTCATATGTGTTAATACTAAAATACCAATAAATAATAAATATATACCTATAAATCTACTAAACATGAATTTAGGCCATTCTCTTTTGAAAAATAAATATATACCTAAAATAAAAGATAAAATTAACAAAACAATATACCAATTACCAACTAAGAAAATAGCAAACGCAGCTGATAGTTTACCAATTAAACCATAGCGACATAATCCTAAAATAGATAATAAAACAAAAACAACCCCATATAATTCTTTAATATATGGAAAATCCTTTTTTTCGTCTCTACGCTTTTTTCTTTTCGCCATGTGTTACACCTCTATTATTATTATATCATTTATATTATAATTTTCAAATAAAAAAAAGACATAAGATTTTATAGTTTTATGTCTAATATTATTAATAATTACGATTTTTTAAAAAATCAGGTATATCAAATTCAGAATCACTATTATCATCTAAATTATCATTAAAAGAAGTTTCTGCTAAACGTCCTCTACGACTAGTATTTTGAACATTATTATAGTTTAGTTGTTCAGGAACCGGTTTATCAAAACCAGTAGCAATAACAGTTACAATAACTTCATCATTAAGATTTTCATTAATAACAGCTCCAAAAATAGTATTAATATCAGTATTAGCTGCAGTTCTAACTACTTCAGCAGCTTGTTCTGCTTCAAATAAAGTTAAATTATTACTACCAGTAATATTGATAATGGCATCAGTTGCACCAGTAATACTAGTTTCTAATAAAGGACTTGATACAGCTTGTTTAGCTGCTTCAATAGCACGATCTTCTCCCATACCGATTCCAATACCAATAATTGCATTACCAGAATCTTTCATAACTGATTTAACATCAGCAAAATCTAAATTTACTAAACCAATAACAGCAATTAAATCTGAAATTGATTGAACTCCTCTTCTTAAAACATTATCTACTTCTTTAAAAGCATCTAGCATTGGAGTAGTTTTATCAATAATTTCCCTTAAGCGATCATTTGGAATAATTATTAAAGTATCAACATGTTTCTTTAAATCTTCTAATCCATTTTGAGCATTATCCATTCTTTTACGACCCTCAAAACTAAATGGTTTAGTAACAAAAGCTACTGTAAGTGCTCCTAATCCTTGGGCTATTTCAGCTATAATAGGCGCTGCTCCAGTACCTGTTCCACCACCCATTCCACAAGTGATAAAAACCATATCAGCTCCTTTAAGAGCCTCTTCTATTTCTTTCTTAGATTCTATAGCAGCTTCTTTACCAATTTCTGGTTTAGCACCAGCACCTAACCCTTCAGTAAGATTACTTCCAAGTTGAATTTTATGTTCTGCCTTAGAATTATTTAATACTTGTAAATCAGTGTTAGCAACAATAAATTCAACACCTTTAACACCCGATTCAATCATACGGTTAACAGCATTTCCTCCGCCACCACCAATACCAACTACTTTAATTTTGGCTAATTGTTCTTGTTCTAATCCTAACATATATTAATCCTCCTTAATTATCAAAAAAATAACCAAATACTTTACTAAGAATAGTATCATTACTAATATTCATTATTTTTTTCTTAGTTGCTATTAATTCTTGTTCATTTTTTTCATCAAACATTGAATATTCTTTTCCCCTTAACAAGAGTTTATCACTAAAGTGCCTAATAAGTCCAGCAGAAGTAGAAAATTTATTATTCCTAATTCCTATAGTAGTAATGTTTAAAGGAGTAGCTTTATGTCCTAAAACATTATCTACAATATAACCAAATCCAGCTAATTCACTAATTCCACCTGTAACTATTATATAATTAATTTCTCTTTTAGTTAAGAGTCTTATTTCTTTATCAATAATTTTTAATATTTCTATTAATCTTTTTTCAACAATTTCGCTTATTTCGTATTGAGTTATAATAAGTTTTTCTTCATTTTTAGTTTTAATTTCATAGTTATCATTAGTATCAGCGTATTTTTTACTACTAACTGAAAACTTTTCTTTTAAATATCTTGCTGTTGAACGATCTACTTTATAAACAAATGCTATATCATTATCGATATCTTTAGCTCCTATATCTAAAATACTATTTTTTATCATAATTCCTTTATTAAAAATAGAAATATTAGTTGTTTCAGAACCTATATTAACAATCGCACCTAATTTACTATCTAAGTCTTTATTTTTAGCCATATAATAATCCCCTACCGGAGACAAGGCTAAATCAACGACTTCAATATTACATTCTTTTAAAACATTTAAAACACTATAAACATTACGTTTTGGAACAGTTGAAATAATAGCTTTAACGCCTAATTTCTTACCAATTAAACCTAATGGCTCTTTAATTCCTTCTTTATTATCTAAGCTAAATCCAATAGGAATAATAGTTACTAATTCTCGTTCTTTTTCGATTTTATTATCAAGAGCTTTTTTTAAAGATTTAACAATATCATTAGAAGATACTTCCCAATCAGAACTTTCTACTTTAACTTGTGAACTAACAATTTTTAGTTCTCTATTATTAGAAGGTACAGTTATAATCGCTTTATCTATTTTAACTCCAAGCATACTTTCAATTTCTCTAATAGCTAAATTAATAGATTTTGCAACCATTGATTGATCTACAATTAAACCCTTTGATATACCTACTGATCTTACACAAGTAGATGCTAAAATGTGAAGACGTTTAGCGATTATTTCACCAACAACTACTTTAATTGAATCACTACCAATATCAATACTAGTATAAATCCTCTTCATTTTATCAGCTCCTACTACTATAATTATACATTATTTTTTATTATTCAACAAGTATTATTCCATAATCTTAAAATGATTACCACTGTCTAAATAAAGGATTCCTTTTTTACCTTCTAATTGGCCTAAAACATCAAGATAATAGTTAATATTTTCTATTTTAGATAAAGTTATATAAACATAATTGCCATCATTCATAGATAATAAAAAACGTTCTTCATCAAAATCATTAGGATCATATTTTATTTCTGATATGTGGGTTAAAATACTTTTTTCAACAGTAGTTAATCTTTTAATAAAATCTTCTACTATTGTATCAGGAACATAATTAATTAATAACGGAACCCCTAAAATTTTTTGATCAATAATTAAATTTGTTTGATCAGCAAAAAAGATCCTTTGATTAATATCACGATATAAAACTTTATTTTCATCAATAGTAATATCAAGTCTAAAACCCCATCTTTTATTTATTTCAGCCTTTAGTATAAATGGACTTTGTTTTAATTTTTTATTAATACTATGACTGGTTGTTTTAATAAAAGATGGATAATTATTTAAATTTGCTAAATCAATAATTTCTTGATCTGTTAAGTAAGTATTATTATATATATAAATGTTTTTAATTTTTATTTTAAAAAAGAAAACAATAAAAAGATATACTAAGTACATCATTAAAAGAAATAGTAAAAACTTTAAAAATTTAAATTTACGAACTTTCTTTTTTTGTTTCATATATATTTCACCAATTTACTTCTTCCTGTTCAATAATTAAGTCAACATTATATTTTTCTTTAACCTTATTTTTAACAAAATAAATTAATTCTTTAATATCTTGAGCTTTGGCATTACCTTGATTAACGATAAAATTAGCATGTTTAGGACTAACTAAAGCTCCCCCAATAGTTTTTCCTTTTAAATTTAAATCTTCTATTAGCTTGCCAGCAAACATATCAGGAGGATTACGAAAAACACTACCAGCTGAAGGATATTCTAATGGTTGTGATTCTAATCTTCTTTTTTTTCTTTCTTTAGTAACCGCTTCGATAGCTTCTTTTTGTCCCTTATAAAGTTTAATATTGGCACTTAGACAAATATAACCTTTATTTTTTTGTAAAAAGGAACTGCGGTAGTGAAAATCTAATTCTTTGTTAGTCAATGTAATTATTTTTAAATCCGGAGTTAAAACTCTAATATTTTTAACAATATAACCCATATCACTTTTATAAGCTCCCGCATTCATGTAAATGGCTCCCCCAATAGTACCAGGAATACCAGCAGCAAATTCTAATCCAGCTAGACCCTTTTTACAAGCAATCCTGGTTAAGGCTATTAAATTATAGCCAGCCCCAACATTAATATCAGTACCTTTAATTTCAAGAAAATTAAAATTATCTAATTTGATAATAATCCCATTAAAAAGATTATCACTAAATAAAACATTTGATCCATTACCTAGAACTTTATATTTAAGATGATTATTTTCAATAATTTCTAAAAGTTCTTTTAACTTAGCTTCATTTTTAGGATAAACCATTAATTTAGCGATTCCACCAACGTGATAAGTAGTGTATTTAGCTAATGAAACATTTTCTAATATACGACCAATATTATTATTTTTAATTTGTTTAATTACTTCTTTCATCTTTTTCTCCTACTAAGCTATTAATAATTTTAATAATACGATCAGTACTATTAGTAATACCCAATTTAGCCATATTGGTTTTTAACTTAAGATATTTATCCTGATGATTTAAAATATCATCAATCATTTTAATTAAATTATGGCTATTGAAGTCTTTTTCTTCTAGAAGCATAGCTCCTCCAGCTTCTTTAATACTTAAAGCATTTAAGTATTGATGATTATTAGCAACATAAGGAGAAGGTACTAAAATGCTAGGCAGACCAATAGCGGTTATTTCAGCCAAGGTTGAAGCCCCAGCCCTTGATACTATCAAATCAGTTACTTTTAAAACATTCAAGATGTTGTCTAAAAAGGGAAATATTTTAACATTATCTCTGACTAACAAGTTTTTATATTGATCATAGTAATCTTTACCAGTAATAAGAATAACTTCATAAGATTTATGATTGAATTTGGGTAATATCTCTTGTATTTTTTTACTCATGGTAAGACTACCTAAACTACCCATAACAATTAAAACAAGTTTTTTGTTTTCTTTTAAACCCAAAGTTCTTTTACGAATTGGTTTAGCTTGGTAAGCTTCTTCGCCACGCGGATTACCAGTTAAAGTTACTTTGTCTTTCGGAAAATAAGTTAAACTATCTGGTAATGATACCCCTATTTTATCAACAAATTTACTTAAAAAGCGATTTGATTTACCAGGAATAATATTCTGCTCATGAATAAAAGTTTTAATTTTCATTTTATGGGCAGCATAAATGACAGGGGCTGTTATATAGCCACCTATTCCTAAAACAATATCAGGTTTAAATTCCTTAATTATTTCTTTGGTTTTTTTATAAGCATTGTAGAAATTATTGACAGATTTAATATTCTTAACCATATTAGTTTTACTTAATCCATTCATTTCAAGACCAATATATTCTATGCCTTTACTTGGAATAATATCTTTTTCCATTCGATCGGTTGTACCAATATATAAAATATCAATGTTATTATATTGATCTTTTAATTTATTAATAATTGCTAAGGCAGGATATATATGTCCTCCGGTACCTCCGGCACTGATGATTACTCTCACGTTATCACATCCTAATATCATTATATATCAAATATTAGGTTTTTGCCAAGGTTTTTAAGTATAAAAAAAGTACTTATGTACTTTTTATTTAATTTTATATAAACTATTACTCAATAATAAATCTATTTTTTATTTTATAAAATATTATTAATAAAATTTTTATTCTACACTTCTTAATGATATTGAGTTTACTGGGGTGGAACTACTTGTTGTGCTACCGTTTCCAAATTGACCTGTGTCATTATTACCCCATGCTCTTATTGTACCATCTTTTAGAAGAACTACTGTATACCCTTCCCCGGCTGCGATTTGTTTTACATTGGTAAGTCCCGTTACAGTAACTGGAATACTGCCGTTTGTTGTACTACCATTTCCAAGTTCACCATTACCATTTTTTCCCCATGTTCTTACTGTACCATCTTCTAGGAGAGCTAATGTATGGAATCTTCCGGCTGCGATTTGGGTTACATTGGTAAGTCCACTTACAGTAACTGGAATATTGAAAAATTTTGTTGTCCTACCATTTCCAAGTTCACCATCAGCATTGTTTCCCCATGTTCTTACTGTACCATCTTCTAAAAGGGCTACTGTATGGTATCCGTTTGCTGCGATTTGGGTTACATTGGTAAGTCCCGTTACAGTAACTGGGACGGTACTATTTGTCCAACTAGCATTCCCAAGTTGACCATAGTAATTATATCCCCATGCTCTTACTGTACCATCTTCTAAAAGGGCTACTGTATGCGCTTCCCCGGCTGCGATTTGGGTTACATTGGTAAGTCCCGTTACAGTAACCGGAATATTGCTAGATGTCCAACTAGCATTCCCAAGTTGACCATTATTATTCTTTCCCCATGTTCTTACTGTACCATCTGCTAGAAGGGCCACTGTATGGTTAAATCCTGCGGCGATTTGGGTTACATTGGTAAGTCCAGTTACAGTAACTGGAATATTGCTGTTTGTTGTACTACCATTTCCAAGTGCACCATCTCTATTATTTCCCCATGCCCTTACTGTACCATCTTCTAGGAGAGCTAATGTACGGTTAGATCCTGCGGCGATTTGGGTTACATTGGTAAGTCCAGTTACAGTAACTGGAATATTGCTGTTTGTTGTACTACCATTTCCAAGTGCACCATCTCTATTATTTCCCCATGCTCTTACTGTACCATCTTCTAAAAGGGCTACTGTATGAGAACTACCTGTTGCGATTTGTTCTTTATTAGAAATATCGCCACCACTACCATCACATGTAGCTTCACCTATTTTTACATCACTTTTATTAATAGTAGCTATATTATTAGAACTAATACCATTTCCACCTTCATCTACTAAACATATGCTATAAATATAATCATTACTTTCTTCATATGTTACACATATTTGACTATCATCAGTATAATCTTTTCCAAATGGGGATCTCGTATTACTTCCTTTTTCTAATTTTATTTCATTTGGTTTATAACATGTTGGTTCTTCTGTAGTTGGTAGTATTTCTGGATTAGTTAAACTTTTCATTCTTAATCCATCTACAAGTTCATTGGCAGTTGCGACATAGGCATTCTTTCTAGCATTCAATATCGCGGCACTGATACTTGGTATTGCTATTACTAAGATTACTCCTAGTATTACGATTACTGCTAATAACTCAATTAATGTAAATCCTTTTTGTTTCATATATCCACCTATTTTCTTATAGTTTAATTATATATTAAACCTTAGGAGTTTGCAATGATTTTTAAACATTAAAAAAGTACTCATGTACTTTTATGTTCAATTATATAAAGACTATTATTACGATAAAAAGCGTAAAAGATGTTGTCAAGTTCAATATTTTTTGTTTCTAATTCCTTATGTAACCAATTTTCATTTTTTCTTATTTGAATTAATGTTTCATAATCAATAATGCCATCTATTACTATTGGTAAAGGATATTCTTTATTAAAAAGATCTTTTTTAAAAACTGATAGTCTACCATTACTTTCTAATAAAGCGTAATCAACTTCTTCAATATTTTTAATACTTTTTTCTCTTAATTGGCTTAATAAATCTTCGATATTGTATCTTTGCTTAAGCATTTCAGGAAAATTGATTTTACCACGATTAATAATAACTGATGGTTTTTCATCAAATAAAGATCTTACTTTTTTACTTCTCATTGATAAATGAGAAATGGAAATTTGACATAACATTAAAATAGCTAGGGGTATTAAAGAATAAAATATAGATATTTTAACATCTTCAATCGAAATAGTCACAAATTCGGCTACTAAGAAACTAACTATTAAATCAATTACCCCTAATTCGCCTATTTCTCTTTTACCCATTAAACGATACATTAAAAAAATAATAAAATAAAATAAAAGAGTCCGAAAACCACAAATAAAATATTCTATATAATCACCACTATCATTATGTAGTTATATATTTTTTTTATACATATAGGTATAAATTATTATTATATACATATTTTTTATTAGGTGATATGATGAGATATTTAAAAGGATTAGGCTATATAATAATTTTTATTATTGGACTAACATTTATATTAACTATATTTAGTTATTTTGATATTTTAAATATTAAAATAATAAATTATTTTTTGCTTTTAATACCATTAATATCTATTTTTTTTGGAGGAATATACATTGGTAAAAATAGTAATAAAAGAGGTTACATTAGTGGATTAAAAATAAGCAGTTTATTTACCCTTTTGTTATTATTAATAAGTTATTTGGGTTTAAATGAAAAACTTAGTTTTAGAATTATCATATATTATATTATTTTAGCCTTAACTTCAGTCTTTGGTAGTATTATTGGAATAAATAAACAAGATCAAAAACAAAAAAAATAGTCTTTTCTTTTTAAAGGCTATTTTTTAGTTTTAAGAACAATTTTCTATACAAGTATATCCACCAGTTCCATTTAATATATATTTTTTTGC
>LFRM01216995.1_pt2 | contig 24239 bp, 20 predicted proteins | sample 618341 | NCBI WGS metagenome assembly LFRM01 (sample SAMN03654438, study PRJNA283298) | anaerobic digester metagenome | isolation source: pool of bioreactors CSTR01a, CSTR02a, and CSTR03a thermophilic anaerobic... | place: Denmark: Kgs. Lyngby | collected 2014-05-21 | reverse complement strand
TTTTGCTCGCAGGGAGGAAAAAGCTGGTCAGGATAAGGCTGCTCTTGCTGCTGGTCTGTGTTTTGCTGCTCTCATCTGCCTGCGCGGGAAAAGACAACCCTCTGCTGGGACTGTGGGAACTGGAGTCCGGCGATATGGACGTTACTTACGGTGAAGGCAGGACTTTTCTGGAGTTTAAGTCAAATGGCGAAATTGAGATTTCTGCCGAAATACCAGCTGATTCTGACGACACAGCAGATCAGGAAAATGAAACAATCCGCTATCACACCATTAAGATTAAGTACGAAATTCTTAGCGAAGACAGGCTCAGCCTTTCTACGACTCAGTTAGGTGAAACCATAAGAGAAGAAGCCAGCTTCTCATTAAATGGTAATAAATTGACTATTAATGGCGAGAAATCAGGCAGTTTAATCCTCAAACGCCGCTAAGCACGCTTTAGCTAAGAAAGATATTCATCAGCGCGCCCAGCAAAGCGCGCTTTTTCTTTGTTTGGGGTAAGATATAGCGGTATCTATAAGCGGGAGAGGTAAAAAAGTGGAAAAAAGTAAAAGAGCGCATCTTATGCTGGTTCTGACTGCCCTGTTGTGGGGCCTGTCTTTCGTTGCCCAGTCAGCCGGTATGGACCATGTCGGCCCCTTCACCTTCAATGCTCTGCGCTACAGCATAGGTGTTCTGGTTTTAATCCCTTTTATTATCTACCGCAAAGTTACTTTTGATCAAAAATTTTTTAAAGCCGCCCTGATCATGGGCCTGATTCTTTTTGCCTCCAGCTCCCTGCAACAGTTTGCCTTACAATATGCAAGTGCTGGCAAGGCAGGTTTTATCACCAGCCTCTACATTGTCTTTGTCCCGATTATCAGTCAGATTTTCGGTAAAAAAGTAGGTTTTCGCTATTGGCTGGCTGTTGCTATAGCTCTGGCAGGCCTGTTTTTGATGACTGTCGGTGATCATGGTGGTGTTTCTACAGCGGATCTACTTTTGCTGATCGGAGCTGTCGGCTATAGTTTTCATATTCTGACAATAGCAAAATACGCGGGGGAATTTGACCCCATAGCACTTAGTGCCTCACAATTTCTGATTGCAGCGCTGCTGTCCTTTATACCGGCCTTGTTTTTTGAAAGTCTGAATCCTGCGCTAATAAAACCGGCCCTCCCATCTATACTATATGCCGGAGTTTTCTCCTGCGGTGTTGCCTACACCTTGCAGATTGTGGCGCAAAGAGACAGTAAGCCTACTGTGGCCTCAATGATTATGAGTCTGGAGGCCGTTTTTGCGGCGATCGGCGGAGCGCTGATCTTAGGACAGATGCTGAGTACGAGAGAATTACAGGGCAGCATTCTGATGTTTGCCTCCACCTTTTATGTTCAATATCTGGAAAATAAAGAAACAAACAGGTCTGGTGACGAGAAGGAGCCTGCCTCTGCTTCCGGCGATATAGAAAGCAGCGGAGAAGGTAATTAAAGCTTCGGGCTGGTGTCTTTACCAACCATCTTATTCTTTGTCAAAAATGATCGGGCTTGTCTCGATAAGTCCGGGCTCTTTCCAGAAGACTTTCTTTCTCATTTGCGAGACCATCACAAAGCACAGCCTGATAGAGTTTGTTCAGAACTGAACCGACAGCCTCGCCTTCAAAGCCGAGTTTGATCAGGTCCACTCCGTCGATGTCTATGGATTTGAGACCTTGGAGATTTGCACTGCTGAGTTCCTGATCAATTTTACGGAGCTCTTCTATATCCTCCTGAGGCTGACCAAACAAACCNNTTAAGCAAGAAGAGATCATCAAGACTACGTCCAAAGACGGCCAGCTGCCGGCGGACCCCATCAACAGTAAGTTTGTCTGCGGGTAAGGCTGTGATTGTCAATTCGTAGAGGCATACTATTTCCCGGGCCAGCTTTTTAGGGCATTTCAAATGCCGGCAGATGGAAATGGCCGGATTCATTGAGTTTGCATTGATTCCGCTGCTGATCAGTGCAGCCAGGTAAGCTAGACGGTCAGCTAATTGGGCCGGCAGCAGATCTAGCTGCGGCAGATATTTTTCCCTGATAACACTGTTACTGAATACAGTAAATTCCGGCAGAAAAATAGCAATTACCTGCCAATACTTTTCAATAATTTGGGCTGCTTTGCCGGCAGTAATTAGGCGGGCGAACTCGATGTAAAGCCTTTCCGCAGAAACAAGTGCCAGCCGTTCTCTCTCGGCGACGAGAGCTGCTTCTGTGTCTTCTTCGATAACAAAGCCCAGTTCTGCAGCTAAACGCAGTGTGCGCAGTATGCGCAGAGCATCTTCCCGGAATCTCTCTTCAGGCAGGCCTACCGCCCGCAGAATTCCGGCTTCAAGATCTTTTTTTCCGCCATAAGGATCAAGAATACCGCGTTGAGGGTGCCAGGCCATGGCATTGATTGTCAGATCACGTCTGGCCAGATCTTCTTCGATTGAACTCGTGAATTCGACCTCATCGGGATGACGCGCATCACTATAAGTGGATTCCAGACGATAAGTGGTGATCTCAAGCTGAAGTTTACTTGCATCCTCTGCCGGCAGGATCAGTGTAACTGTGCCGTGCTTAATGCCGGTATCAAGCAGTCTGCAACCGGAAAAAACCTTATGCACTTGCTCGGGCCGTGCGGAAGTAGCTATATCGAGATCAGAGACTTTCCGGCCGGAAAGAATGTCACGGACAGTACCGCCTACGACATATGCTTCAAAACCATTTGCCTCAAGTTTTTCAATACAGAAGTAAGCAGCATCACGATAAGACTTTACAGACCCGGGCCGGAAGTCAGCTGAGTCTGTAAGCATCAGATGTCTCCGGCAGGAACAAATTCAAGACTGGGGCTGACAAACACTTCTCCTTTATTGTTGACAGCGGTATAAGCAATGAAAACGTTCATTTCTTCCGAAATTTGCTTCATGAATTTTTCGCCACGCTCTAAACCGATCAGGAAGATAACGGTGGTTGTAATATCTGCGACCCAGGGCGAATCGGATATACAACTAACACTGAAAAGGCCGGTATCGCGTTTCTTCCCGGTATAGGGGTTGATCAGGTGACGATAAAGTCTGGTTCCCTTGACATAACCGCGTTCATCAACTGTCGCAGAGGCGATAGCCTTGTCCTGCAATTCAATTACACCGATCGAACTACCTTCATCCAGCTGGTTAATCAGGCTGCTGCGCCAGGAGCTGCCGTCCGGTTTGCGTCCGATCATATGAAGGGTTCCGCCCATATTAATGTAACCGCTGGTCACACCGTTCCTGATTAGATGCTCCTTCATATAGCGAAGGGTATATCCTCTGTATGAGGCACCATGATCAAGCCTCATATTAGGAAGCTTAAGAATCACTGATGAAGTTTCAGGATCAAGCTCAACGTACTCTGCACCAACCCGTGACAAGGCTTCTTGCAGCATATCATCATAATCGGTCAGGCCTTTTTCATCGATTTCACGCCAGGCAATGGTCAGGGGTGTAACAGTGAAATCATAATCACCTTCAGCCAAATCATACACATGCAGATTAGCTTCAATAAACTCATATAGCATGGGACTGATTTTAAAAGGCTTGTTGACTTCATAGCGTCGCATCAGAGAAGACAATTCAGCACGGTTAATTCTGGTATTGAGGCAGCGGGAAACTTTATTAGCAATACCACGGCACTCACTCAATAACACTTTGATATCTTTTTTGTCTTTTTCCGTCAGAGGGTCGCCGTCGCGCATGCCCCGGCCCTGAATGGAGTGAATTACAACTGTAATTAGATTTTCGAATTCATTAAACGTAGTGCTTTGCTCTTCAATGCCCACTGCCACTAAACCTCTCTCCGCTTAAATTTTCATAACCTTATGAATCTCTAGTATACATGTACAAAAGACCTAATTAAAATTCGGCATATTAACAAGGACATTATAAATGACCTTGAAAATTTTTACAACGAAAATACACTTAGAGTAAGGCTGCTCAATCATTGGGGATAAAGTACTGCTCCCGAAAAAAATCCGGACACAAAAATAAGGAAGAAATGCCATTGTTACAATCAGGTTACATTGCCTTCAATTTGTTTATTTCATCAAATAAACCACAATATGTAGTGGTATTATCTAAAACAAGGCACTATATAGCGTAGCTATTTTTTAAAAGAGGAGAGAATTATGGAGACGGAAAAACAGTACATAAAACGTTATTATACTGCAGACCTGGAGGACAGCGGCAAGACGGTATTTGATCTTTTCGAATGGAAAAGAGTTGACGTTCTGCTGCAGGATCATAAGAGCGGCCGCATTATTTGTGATATGAAGGATCTGGAGTTTCCCGTCCACTACTCTCAGCAGGCCTGTGACATTATTGCCAGCAAATATTTTCGCAAGGCAGGAGTTCCGACCGAACGAGGTCACGAAGATTCCATGCGGCAGATAACAGACCGCATGGCTTCCTTCTGGCTTGCTGCCCTGCTTGATGAGGGCATGATCAGTCAGGAAGAATATGTAATTCTTTATGATGAGATTGTTTATGCTCTGCTGGCGCAAATGTTCGCGCCCAACTCACCTCAATGGTTTAACACCGGACTGAAACTTAAGTATGGTATCAGTGGCGGCAATAATTCTCTCTATTATTATGATGAAGAAAAAGATGAAGTTGTGGAGTCGGAGGACACCTATACCCGTTCACAGGCATCAGCCTGTTTTATACTTTCTATCGAAGATAAATTAATGGGTCCGCAATCTATCTCGGAGGCTTATGTTACTGAGACTAAATTATTTAAAGGTGGCTCGGGGACAGGAACCAACTTCTCCAATATCAGGGCTGAAGGCGAAAGACTTTCAGGCGGCGGCCATTCTTCAGGTCTGATGAGTTTTTTAAAAGGACTCGACCGTAATGCTGGAGCCATTAAATCCGGAGGCACAACCCGCCGTGCAGCGAAGATGGTCTGTCTGGATGTTGACCATCCTGAAATAGAAACCTTTATTTCCTGGAAAGCCAAGGAAGAGGATAAAGTTATTGCCTTATCCAAGATGGGTTACGACGCCGATATTGACGGAGAAGCCTATATGACGGTGTCCGGGCAAAACTCCAACAACTCTATTCGCTTCAGCGATGAATTTATGAAAGCAGTTGATTCGCTCGGCCGCAAGCCTGATGCTAAATTTGAACTGCGCGGCCGCATTGATGATGGCGTCAATCGTGAAGTTTCCGTCGGTTCGATCTGGAAACTGTTTAATCAATCAGCCTGGCGTTGTGCTGATCCTGCTCCGCAGTTTGATGATACTTTCAATGCCTGGCATACTTGTCCCGCCGGTGAGGACGGTGAATACGGTGCAAAACATAACCGCATCAACGCCACTAACCCCTGTGGAGAATACGCTTTCCTCGATGACAGCAGCTGCAACCTTGCCTCAATCAATGTTTTAAATTTCTACGATACTGACAAGAAGCATTTCGATGTTGCAGGCCTGACGCATATAATCACTTTGTGCCAGTTTGTACTTGAAGCCTCCATTCATTGGGGTCAATTCCCCACCGAAGCTATCGCCCGTAAAACCTGGGGTTTCCGTGCGACGGGCCTGGGTATGGCGAATCTTGCCGCCTTGCTGATGTCGCTGGGCCTGCCCTATGACTCGGACCAGGCTCGTCAGATCGGCGCAGCTTTGTCAGGCCTTATTACCGGCCAGAGCTACCTCGTTTCTGCAGAGATGGCCCGGCGCTGTGGAGCTTTTGAACATTATGAAAAAAATAAGCCTTATATGCAGCGTGTTATTCGCAATCACAGCCGTGCAGCAGGAGTGCGTCAGGATGAGGCAGAAGATCTGAACTATGCCTTGCAGCGGCTTTCACATGAAACACTGCAGAAACTGGGCTTGGAAGATCTCAGCGAGCAAGTCAGGGAAAGCTGGCAGCAAGCAGAGCTGAAGGGCGAAGAATATGGTTATCGCAATGCCCAGGTTTCTGTCATGGCTCCTACCGGAACGATTTCATTTGCCATGGATTGTGCCTCAACCAGCATTGAACCTTTTTTCTCTCACGTAAGTTATAAGAAACTGTCAGGCGGTGGTTATATGAAGCTGGTCAATCCTGTAGTGGAAAATGGCCTTAAAGCTTTGGGCTACTCAGAATCTGAATGCAAAGATATAACTGATTACATTCTGAGGCTAGACGACAATGGCATGATTCTGGATGGAAAAATTGAAGGAGCGCCCCATCTCAGACAAGAAGATCTGCCGGTTTTTGATACAGCAAATCAGTGCGGAACGGGTGAACGTTACATTCATTACCTCGGCCACGTTAAGATGGTCTCTGCTATAACGCCTTTGATCTCCGGTGCGATTTCCAAAACGGTGAATCTGCCTAATGAAGCAACTGTTGAAGACTTTGCGGATGTTGTGCTTAGCTCCTGGAAAATGGGAGTCAAAGGCATTACCCTTTATCGTGACGGTTCAAAATTTACTCAGCCCCTGAACCTGCGTCTGGGTACTGAGGAGCAGAAAGATATACCCCTGTCGGATATGTCTTATCAGGACTTGCTGAATTATGCTGAAAATGCCCGCAGATCTCTGGCCGACTGTGAGGAAGAGCTTACTTCGCCCAGAGTGCATGAGCGCATTAAGCCTGAGGGCATTCGCAGCGGTGTTACCCACCCTGCTCAGATTGAAGATGTCAAAGTCTACATTACTGTTAACCGTGATGAAAACGGTAAGGTTGTTGAACTATTTATGACGACTGACCGTGAAGGAACTCTGATTACCGGTTTGCTGAACTCCCTGTCCAAAACCATTTCTGTAATGCTGCAGTACGGCATCGAACCCGAATCGATTTCCAAAATGCTGCGTGGGCAAAAATTTGAGCCCTATGGCTTTGTACAGCGTCACCCCTATATTAAATACTGTACTTCTGTGTCAGACCTGATCAGCAAGGTAATTGACATTGAGACAGGCGATTACACTCGTGTTCAGGTCAGGCCTGACGGCAGCCAACGCAAAGGCGATGCTTCTGCTGTGACACCGACGCAGATCAGCATGGATGAGTACATCCACGAAAGTGCAGGTGATGCAGCTAAAAGCGGAGAACGACTCTATGACGGTTCCACCTGTTCCAACTGCTCAGGCACCCGTATGGTTCGAAACGGCACCTGCAAAGTTTGTCTGGACTGCGGCGAAACAACCGGCTGTTCATAAGAACTAGCAAAAGTGACGGAGGAAAGAGAAAGTGTCTGATATTCGGGAAAGATTAGGAAAAATCCACCTCTATGCAGGCGATGGCAAGGGCAAAACAACTGCCGCTGTTGGTCTGGCAGTACGAGCCAGTGGCAAGGGTCTTAAAGTGCTCTTTGTACAGTTCCTTAAATCGGGGGAATCTGCGGAACTGAAACAAATGGAAAAACTTGGCATCTCTGTAGTCACCGGACAACCCTTCAGCAAATTCGTGTTTCAAATGAATGCTGAGGAAAAACAAGAGTCACGTGACTTCTTTACCAACAGGTTGGAAGAAGTTTTCAAAAAGGCCAAAGAGGGTTATGATTTGCTGGTATTGGATGAAGTTTTGGGTGCAATCTCTACTGATATGCTTGCAGAAGAACGGCTGCTGGACTTATTGCAGTCCAAACCCGGTCTGCTGGAGCTGGTTATAACCGGCCGTGATCCTTCAGCAAAGCTTATTGCTCAGAGTGATTACTATACCGAAATGAAGATGCACAGGCATCCCTATGAAAGTGAAGGCCTGAGCGCACGCGCAGGTATTGAATATTAGGATGGTGAATGGATAATAATATTAATAAATATGTAGAGCAGGAAGACGGCCGCTATTTTGAGGAGCGCCTGATAATAACTGATGATGTCGACTTAAATATCAGGTGGACCCTGCAGTCGGTTCTGGCCTGGTTACAGGAAGTCGCAGAAAGCCATAGCCGTGTTTATGGCTATGGCTTTGAAGACTTGAAGGCTAAAAATGCCTGTTGGGTTTGCCTGCGCTATCACTTGAAATTTGAGTCTTATCCCCGCCTGTATGATAAGGTTCATACTTATACCTGGGCTGAACCGGCACGTCTTGGTGTATATCCCCGTATGTTTTCCCTGGAAGATGAATCCGGAGCTGCGCTGATCCGTGCTTCGAGTATGTGGAGTATCATCGATCTGGACAAGCGCAGTATGGTAAACCCGGTTGAACAGGGATTGCCGCCCTATCCTGTCCGGAAAATTCAAAACTTTAATGATTTGAAACCTCTGGCCAAAATAGAGATCCCGGAAGGCGAAGAAAAGATTTATAAATACAGACCTGTTTATTCCGATTTTGATATGAACGGGCACGTCAATAACACCAGTTACCTGCTCTGGTTTGATAATCATTTCAGTCTGGAAGACCATAGGAAGTATGAAGTGCGCGAATTACTGATTCACTACAATCAGGAAGTGCGCCCTGATGTGGAATTGGACTTAAAATTTGTTCTGGCAGCAGATAAAGTGTATTTCTCCGCTGACAGTGAAGCAGGAAACCATTTCCAAATGCTGGCTGCTATCGATTAAAGGCCTGGCTTCCCGGACTTCTCTTCTTGTTTGAATTGCTGATGCAAGCTATTATTAAATAGTTAGAGTTCAGCTGTGGATACTTACAGAGTATAGCGAGGAAGAGGTTGGAGCTATGGCATTAGAGCGAAGATTTTTGATAATTCTCAGCGGCAAGGCAGGTCAGGGAAAAGTACTCACTACAGATTTGAGCGAACAGATTACCAGGTCTTTTAAAAATGCAGGACTGCCTGCTAATTATGACATCTTAATAACCCAGCATGAAGGCCACCTCAATGAGGCTGCTAAAATTTTCGCAACCCAATATGCTGATAATGGTGTTGTTTACGTGGCCGGAGGTGATGGTTCGCTTAACGAAGTAGCTGAGGCTATCCAGGGAAGTGGCTGTGGCCTTGGAGTTATACCTGCCGGCACCGCCAACGATTTTGCTAAAACGATTTTTGGCAAGAAAAAGCTCCCGATAAAAGATATTGTTGAAGCCATGCCCTATCCCGAATTAAAACTTCTGGACCTGGTTCGTCTGTCATTTCCTCCCGGTGTTTGTTTTTACAGTCAGCATGCTGACGAAGATAAACTGACAGAAGTTTATCCGGAGCCTAATGGCGATGACGGCAGAGTCAGTACTTACGCCTTGAATGTAATATCTTTTGGTCTGGATACCCTGGTCCTGCGCAGGGCCTATGAGCTAATGAAATCAAATCCTAAAATAGGAGGCAAGGCCTACTACCTTAGTGTTCTAAATAATATTGGCAGCAAGAAAATTTACCCGACTAATTATAAATTAAAGCTTAGCAGCGGTGAGATCATCTCCGGGCAGAAAGATTATTTCACAGCAGCTCTGTGTAATGGGGGTTTTTACGGCAACGGCTTCAATCCTGCACCTATGGCTGATCCTTTTGATGGTGTTCTGAATTTCTGTGATGTGCTTTGGCCGGGAAGCCTGCGCTTTTTGCCCCTGATTCTACGCTATCTAAATGGCACGCATTTGAACAGTTCCTTTGTCAGTATCTCAGATGTGGTGTCAGGAGAATTCCTTTCTGCAAATGATGAAGATATTTTGGGTAATTATGACGGCCTGATCTTCCGCGCACCTTCGTTTACTTTTGAGATCCTTCCCCGTGCACTTCCCTTCGCAAGCTTGAAAATCTAATACTTGTCTTCGAGTCTTGCCGGCTCTTCCGGGTCCTCAACTGTTACTATCTGATTTGTTGTGGGATGACGCCGCATTATTGCCAGCAGGCTAATGCTGATACCATCAAGAATTAAGCTGATAGCTATCGGAACAGTTAGCATTTTGATCCCCAAAGGCTGATGCAAAATCAAAACTATACCGCCGGCGAGTATCAACAGATTGAGTACAATGCTGACTTTCATCGTTGTCTTATCCAGAAGCTTTAGTGTGAAAAAGGACGCAACTGCTTCTGCAATAAACCAGGCGCCGACGAGATAGACTGCAATGATTGAGGCCACATTGGAGCTGACAAAGAGAAAAACCGCCAGCAAGATGAGAAGAATTCCCCATACCAGAATCAAGTTGGGCCTGAAAGCGGATTTATCTTCTGTCCGGATATAAATCCAGATAACCCTAAGACCTTGTACAAGGGCTGCTACACCCAGCAAAATGCCGATTATCTGTGGAATTATGATAAAGTCTGCCAGAGCAACAATTCCGGCAATAATAAACAAGATACCAACGACCAGAGAAATAACTTTGTTTGTGATCTTCATCTTATATCTCCTTCACATATGCAAGCAAAGAATCTTAACTGGTGCGGGCAACAGAATGCCCGCTGCTAAAACTCGTCTGTATCCAGCCAGATGGTAAAGGGGCCCTCATTACTGAGCGTGACTTTCATCTCTGCTCCGAATTCCCCTGTCTGGACATGGTCGATATCCTTTTTTGCCAGCTCGACGAACAACTCGTAGAGAGAGTTGCCCAGCTCCGGCGGTGCTGAATATGAAAAGCCGGGCCGGTTTCCACGGCGCAGATCGGCATAGAGGGTGAACTGTGACACGATGAGACAATCGCCTTCCACCTGAGAAATATCGAGATTGCTTTTGCCGTTTTCGTCCGCGAAAATCCGTAAGCGATGTATTTTATTCCACAGCTTGCTGCAGCTGTCAGCGTCGTCCTGGCTGCCTACACCAAGAAAAACAACATAACCTGGCCCTATCTCTCCTTTTATTTCTCCATCTATCTGAACATCAGCACGTGAAACACGTTGAATCAAAGCTCGCATCATAACCTCCCTAAGCGGACAAGCCATAGTTAATTATTCTTTTCTTATTCTAGACTAAATAAGAGCTTCTGTGCATTTTGCTTTGCTGACAGCCTGCACAGGGAGAGATTGAGCGTTACCGGCTGACGGGCTTAAGCTGTTGTTAAATAATTGAAATATTCACAATAACTTTTTCTAGTGCATAATAGAATTTAAAAAGAACTAAAACGGGTAGTGGCAGAGGTCCTTCCAATGCCCTGTTTGCCGGGAGCGAAGTGGTGGTCAGCAAAAAGCTTAACAAAACTCAGAAGCAAACTAAGAAGCGCAACAATTTTTTTAAAAGGTTTAACCGTTCTTATCCGATATACCTTGTAACAGGGGGCCTTCTGCTTGGAATGCTTTTGTCTGTATTCGCAGTTGCGGGTGTCGCTTTGGCAGATCTATATGGCAGAGTGCTTTCTCCGGAAGACATCAGCATGTTGAATAATTCCGACTGGCAGGATAAAGACAGCCAGGACCTTCTGGACGGCAATCATCTTTCCGGGCTGGGAGAAGAGGAAAGCGGCCTCAACAAAGGGACCGATCCGGATACTGACAAAATAAAGGGGACTGAAGATGGTCAGCTGCAAACTGAGGCAGGTGGTCTCCTGACTATGAATGGAATTGAGAACATCCTCATCATAGGTACCGACACGGCCACTTTCTCCGGCAGGTCGGATGTCATGATTATCGCATCGCTAAATCACAATACCCGGAAGCTCAATCTGGCTTCACTCTACAGAGCAGCTAATGTAAATATTCCCGGTTATGGAGAAGGCTTGCTAAATGCTGCCTATGCTTATGGGGGAGCTGATTTGCTGATTCGCACGATTGAAGCGAATTTCCGCGTGCCCATCGATGGCTATGTGATTTTCAATTTCAATTCCTTTATCTATGCCATTGATGTCATGGGTGGTGTAAGTATCTATTTAAGTGACGCGGAGGCAGCTGCACTTGGTATGTACCCGGGAAACAATTGGGCTACGAGTTCTCAGGCGCTCAGCTATGTTCGCCTGCGCAAAATCGACACGGATTTTAATCGTATGGGCAGGCAGCGTCAGGTCTTGAATGCAGTGTTAAATCAGTTATCAGCCTGTAGTGCCGTGACTATATACAATGTAGCAACTGTCCTGCTGCCTTCTGTAGCTACTGACCTTGATGTAATGTCCTACGTTAGCAAAGCACACACATATTTGTCTTACAGCAGAGATCAAATACAGATTCCACGAACATGTGACATGTGGATGTTCTATAATTATTATGGTCAGGAGGTCGGTGGCTTTGACTACGCTGCGACCGCCAAGGTGCTGAGGGATTTTTTAACAAACTAATATTTCAACTGACATTGATTTCGGTCTGTTGCATACAGATTGCTTTGCGGATGTCTGAGAGAGGTTTACATGAAGTCACAGCTGAAAAAAGTTTTTACGACTACAAACATAAAATCATTTTCTCGCAATTTGCTCTACGATATTGTCGGTTCCATATTTTTCGGCATTGGTATTTATAATTTTGTCTCTGCTGCCGATTTCGCCCCCGGAGGAGTCACAGGTTTAGCGATAATTCTGAGTTACTATACTAATGTGCCTATCGGTCTGGGAACCTTTTTGATCAACATCCCGATCATTGTGATTTCCCTCAAAACCCTGGGCAAAAACTTTCTGGGCCGCACTTTCATGACGGTTTTGATCAGCACAGTTATTATTGACCTGGTCTGTCCGCTGCTGCCGGTTTATAGGGGTGAACGTCTGCTGGCGGCCATATTTGCCGGTGCTCTGGTAGGAGTCGGACTTGCAATTATCTACCACAATGGCAGTAGTTCCGGCGGTTCTGACTTGATCATCATGTCTATTCGACGCAAAAAACCGCATATGTCTCTGGGTCAGCTGACAATGACCATTGATGGCCTTATTATTGTTTTAGGCGGTTTAGCTTACGGTGATATAGATGCCATACTTTATGGATTTACCTACAGTGCTATCATGACCCTGGTCATGGATAAGCTTATGTACGGCTTTGTTTCAGGAAAAATTGCCATCATTGTGACCGATCCGGAGCACACGGCTGCAATGAATTATACAATAGCTAACAATCTGACACGAGGTGCAACAGTACTTAAGGCCAGGGGTGGCTATACTGCAGCCGAAAAAGATGTGATTTTTTGTGCCTGCAGCCGTTCACAGCTGCCCCGCCTGCATTCACTGGTCAGAGAGGTCGATGATGACGTAATGGTTATTGTTACTTCATATGATGAGGCTTATGGCAGAGGATTCCTGCCGGTAGATTCATCGCGTTAAACTACTCTGTTTAAGTCTTTTCCGTTGAAATAAGCCTTCAGATTATCTGCCGCCATCTTCATCAGACGCTCTCTGGTTTCTTTCGCTGCCCAGCTTATGTGCGGTGTGATGAATATATTTTTTGCTTTTAACAAGGGATTGTCCGGATTGATTGGTTCAGAGGAAGCGACATCTACAGCAGCAGCATAAACTTTGCCGCTGTTAAGAGCTTCCGCCAGATCATTTTCCTCAATCAGGCCGCCACGGGCGTTATTGATGATGATCACGCCATCGCGCATTTGAGCGATGCTTTCCCGATTGATAAAACGCTCATTTTCCGCGGTCAGCGGGCAATGGAGAAAAATTACATCGGCGTTTTCATATAATGTCGGCAAGTCTACAAAACGCAGGCTGTCACTTTCAAGTGCAGGGTCAGGATTCGGAGTATTGGCGTATACCTTCATGCCCAAAGCCTGAACGACAGCTGCTGTCTGTCTGCCGATTGCGCCCAGCCCTACGATGCCACAGTTTTTCCCCTTTAACTCAATCAAGGGGGCCAGAGTGAAAGCAAAGTCTTCCTGTGTCTGCCAGGCACCCTTTAGAACGGCTGCGCTATGCAGACCCACCTGCGAAACTACTTCCAGCAAGAGAGCAAGAGCATATTGTGAAACAGCTTCCGGCCCGTAAGAAGCAACATTCGTCACAACAATACCATTTGCCCTTGCTGCTTCGAGATCAACTATATTTAGGCCGGTTGCCAGTACACCGATGTACTCCAGCTTATTTGCCTGCTCCATATCACTTCTGAGAATAACAGTTTTATTAGTTAAGACAATTTCAGCGTCTGCCATGCGGGCTGCCACCAGCTTTGGGTCTGTGCGATCATATACGACAAGTTCGCCCAGTTCAGAAAAGGCATCCCAGGAGATGTCTCCCGGATTTAATGTATAACCATCTAGTACTACTATTTTTTTCATTTAAATCTCCTTGACCTTGCTAGGAAACATACTAGCATACAGGCCTATATCAGCCTGACAAACCGATATGGTAAAATAAGCAGACAAGCGAGGGAAGCACTGTAAAAATATGAATTCTGATCAAGATAAATTTGAAGCTTCAGTTCCATCCGGACAGGAAAATTCTCCCGGGAATGTTATGCGCAGCCCGATTCCCAGGACTGCTGCGGATCAAAGCTCAAGCCCTGCTAAAGATGCTGTCGATGCACGCACGCGTGTAGCAAGATCATCGGAGCCCAGGGCCGGGTCTGCTGCCAATAGAAGTCCTGCCCCTAAACAACACAAGTACACAGCTGCTCCGGCACAGAGAGAAAAAAGCCGAAGCTATAAAAAGGCTGAAAAGGAATGGCGCAAACGCATCAGCGGCTATCCGACAAAGAACCGAACCTTCCAGTCTGCACCGGAAGTGATCTGGTCAGCTGTGAAGAAAGGTATCAAGGTCGTTCTGATCCTCCTGCTGATTTTGGTGATTTTCATCGCCGGCCTAGGGAGCGGCATGCTTTCCGGTTATATATCAACGACGACTCCACTTGAGATCATTGATCTGAAATCTTCAGAAGGTTCAACTCTTATTTATGATAATAAGGGACAGCTGGTGCAGGAACTGACCGGAGCACAGAATGTAAATCGTGAATATGTATCCATTACCAAGATGAAACAGAGCTATATTGACGAAGCTTTTATCGCCATTGAAGATGAGCGTTTTCTGGAACATAAAGGTATTGATCCTAAACGCATCGCAAATGCCATGGCCGGTATTTTTATCAATGCCGGCAATCCTACACACGGTGCTTCTACTATTACTCAGCAAGTAGTAAAAATGATGTCGGGAGCGGACGAGAGATCTGCCCAGCGCAAAGTACAGGAATGGGAGCGGGCTCTGGAATTGGAACGGCGGCTGTCCAAGGATGCAATCCTGGAGCTTTTTCTTAATATGGTTCCCATGGCCAATAACCTGACAGGCGTGCAGGCTGCTGCCAAGACATACTTTGGCAAAGATGTTTCTGAGCTCGATCTGGCAGAGAGCGCTTTTTTGGCAGGTATCCCCAACTTGCCTTCCATTTACAATCCGTTAACGGAATATGGACGACGCAATGCTATGCGGCGTATGCGTATTATCCTCGGCAAAATGTATGAGCTGAAAATGATTGAAGCTGATGAATATCATCAAGCCTTGAATCGTGAGCTGGTTTTTGCTGTTGAAGAAAGAGAAGAAGGCGATAGTGTCACGTCATACTTCATTGATGCAGTGGTGGCGCAGGTTATTGAGCAACTTATGCTGCAGCGCGGTTATTCCTACAATTTGGCACAAACTGCAGTTTTTCAGCATGGACTGACGATAGAAACAACAATGGATCAGGAAGTGCAGCGAAAGGCTGAAGCCAGTTTCCAAAAGCAGGAACTTTTTGCTACTAATTATGAAGCCTTACCCGATATTCCGGAGCCGCCTCAGGCTGCGATAACGATTGTGTCTAATGAACCGGCTACCAGAGGAGAAGTTGTTGCCTTAGTCGGCGGCTTTGGTAAGAAAGAACGCAGCTTCATCTTTAACCGGGCCACTCAGGCCTACCGCCAGCCGGGTTCATCAATCAAACCCATTCTAGTATATGGTCCTGCTCTTGAAGCCGGAATGATAACCGCAGCATCCATTTTCAACGATGAGCCGAAATTCCTGGATCCACAACATCCGGATGTAGAATGGCCGGTAAATGTGACCCGCCAACATTATGGCCTGGTCACTGCCCGTCAGGCTTTACAACAGTCTTATAACACCATTGCTGTTGAAATTTATACCGAAGTGTTAAGCCCGTCAACCGGTCTATCATATTTACGCCGCTTAGGTATTGACAGAACTAATGAACAGCAGCCATCAGGTGCCCTGGGCGCTTTTGCAAAGGGTGTAACTACTACGGACATGGCAGGGGCTTACGCGGCTCTCGCCAACGAAGGTTTGTATACCGAGCCGATTCTGTTCAGACGAGTGTTAGATGCTGATGGCAATGTCCTGCTGGAAAACAAACCACATTACGACCGTGTTTTCTCAGCCGAGACAGCGACAGTAATGACTTCCATTCTCCAAGAAACTTTGATGAACACCAGCTGGATTACGCCCTTCGCCCAGCTGCCGTCCCAGACGGCAGCTGGTAAGACCGGTACAACCAGTGACCAGATTGATGTTTGGTTCTGCGGCTATACCCCGTATTATACGGCTGCTGTCTGGTACGGTTTTGATAACGCAAACGGCAGACGTACCGAGATTGATGACGCAGATTCACGTAATGCTATCCGTATTTGGCAGGATGTAATGGCACAGCTGCATGAAGATAAAACTCCACTCGAATTTGAAGAAAATGGCAATATAGGCCGGGTGCGGATTTGTGCTGACACAGGTTACCGGGCTGTAGAGAAATGCCCCCATCAGCGGAGTGAAATCTTCGACCTCAATAAGTCCAATGTGCCCAGAATTGAATGTCCGGAACATTCCCGGGAAGAGCCGGAAGAAACTGAACCGGATGAAACTGAGCCGGACCAGCCCGAACCCGAGCCAGAACCTGATCCGGAGCCTGCACCCTAAGTTTTATTTGCCGCTGACAGGAGCATCTGCCTCAAAGCATGCCACAAAGGAGAGCCTATGCTGTTTAGCAATATCACTGTATTTAATTCAGACGGTGAAATTATGCCGCAACATTTTGTTTTAGTTGAAGGGGAAAAAATCCGCTATCTGGGCAGGCATGACCCCCGGGAATTACCGGAGCTTCAGGAAATTGCTCAGGCAGAAGAAATATATGACGGCAGCAACAAGGTGATGATTCCCGGCTTTGTTAATGCCCATTGTCATGTGCCGATGACCTTACTGCGTGGTTATGGTGAAGGCCTCGCTTTACATGACTGGCTGGAGGATAGAATCTATCCTTTTGAAGATCATATGACGGAAGAAGATATGTATTGGGGCAGTTTGCTGGGCATTGCGGAAATGCTGCAAAGCGGAGTGACCTCATTTAATGATATGTATATGCATATCGAGGGTATCGGCCGTGCTGTTCTTGATAGCGGCATTAAGGCAAACCTCAGCAGATCTCTGGCCGGAGGTCCCAAGGACAGATTCAAGCTTACTGCTGCCTACCGCGAAACAGAGAATGCGCTGAAAATGAGTGAGGCTTCTAATGGTTTGCTTTTGATTGATGCAGCTTTACACGCTGAATATTCATCAGCTCCTTCCCTGGCAGGTGAGTTAGTGGATTATGCAAAAGAACGCAAATTGCGCATGCAAATACACTTGTCGGAAACTCTGAAAGAGCATGAGGAATGTAAAGTTCGTCATCAGGGAAAGACGCCCGCTGAGTATTTCGCAGATCTGGGTCTTTTTGATCTTCCTACCGTCGCAGCACACGGAGTACATCTGGAAGATTCTGATTTAGAAATTTTACACAAATACAATGTGATACTCTGCCATTGCCCCACTTCGAATCTGAAACTGGGCAGCGGCATTGCCCGTCTGCGTTCCTGGAAAGAGCACGGGATACGGATCAGCCTTGGGACAGACGGGGCTTCCAGCAATAATAATCTGAACATGCTTGAAGAAATTACTATGGCTTCCTACGTGCAAAAAGGATTTGAGCGCGATCCGCTCTTCCTGTCGACAGCAGAGCTTCTGAAAATGGCCAGCTATAACGGAGCCCTGTCTCAGGGTCGCAAAGATACCGGAAGTCTGGCAGCGGGAATGGCAGCTGATCTGACTATTGTTGATTTCAGTGCAGCTCATATGCAACCGGTTTATAATCCTGTGGACAATTTATTTACGACGGCACAGTCTTCAGATATAGCACTTACCATGGTTAATGGGAAAGTCCTGTATCGTGACGGATCCTGGCCAAGTCTCGATATTGAGCAGATTATTTGGCACGCTCAGAGAATCAGGGATGAAAAACTGGCGCTCATTAAAAGCAATTCCTGAGTATATTTTTCTGAAAAATTGATAAGGGCCCCAGCGGAGCCCTTACCAGAGGAGACGTATGAAGAGGTGTTAGTAGCCTTTAAGCTACGACCTTAGAATACTCGTGACATGTGATCTTGAAAGAGTGAAAGTTTGAACAAATGTGAAAAGAACGTGAGAAGCCTTAATTCACGCTTAAAAAGAATAAAAAGACCGCTAACTGCTTTGTGGGGCGTCTTCCTGGCCCTGATCATGATTTTGTCTGTCACAGGCTGTTCACTATTAGACTTTGTACAGCTTGAAAGTACAAGTCAGCCGCCAACTGCCGTATCCGGAGTGAATCTTGAAGAACTGCCGGCTCTGAATCAGATGCAGCTGCTGGAGGAGGATCAGATTCTTGCATATGCAGCTGCCATTCGTGAAGTCCGGCCTGATTTTAATCTTTTGCGTCCAGGCGGAGAGGCTGATCTGAAGGAGTTGCAGGCAGTCTTACTGAAACGAGTAGTAGACGGAGATACCTTTATTGTTGAGATTAATGGCCAAAACAAACGCCTGCGCCTGATTGGTATTGATGCTCCCGAATCTTTTTCACATCATAACGAAAATCTGCGAACTGTGGAGGGTAAGAATGTTTCCCGCATCGTTTCGGCTTTAATTGAGCCCGGTACAACTGTCTGGCTGCAGTTCGATGCAGAGAAATATGATCAGTACGACCGCATACTGGCTTACGTCTATCTGGACGAAAAGACAATGTTAAATGAACTTTTTGCCAGATTTGGTCTGGTTAAGGTCAAGAGTTACCCACCCAACACGCATTTTCATGATTATCTTAAAGAACTGGAAGCTGCGGCCAAAGCTGACGGGCTTGGTATCTGGCGCAGTGATTCCGGCTTTAATTAGAATAGAAAAGGAGAAAATCCTATGGACAAGAAGACAATATATCTGGCTGGAGGCTGCTTCTGGGGTGTTGAAGGCTATTACCGGCGCCTGGGAAAGGGCGTGATAAATACTGTAGTCGGCTATGCCAATGGTAAAACAGAAAATCCGACATATCATGATGTAGTTCGTGGTGATACCGGTTTTGCTGAAAGCTTGAAACTGGAATATGATGCCGATCAGCTAAGCCTCAGAGAAGTACTGGCACATTTCTTCCGCATTGTTGACCCCAGCACTGCCGATCGTCAGGGTAATGATATCGGCAACCAATATCGTCCGGGTATTTATTATACAGATGAAGATGATTTTGACGAGATCTGCGATTACATTGATGCCAGACGCAAAGATTATCCCCGGGGAATTGTGATAGAAGTCTATCCACTGACTAATTTTTATGACGCTGAAACTTACCATCAGGATTATCTGGACAAGAACCCTGCCGGTTACTGTCATGTGAATTTAAAGCTGGCAGACCTGGCTCTGACAGAAGAAGAGCTGGCTGTACCTAAGTTGAAGGAGAGCCGCGCCCAAGGTGGGAAAGTTGATGCAGCTTTATTTGAAGAGCTGGCAGGAGACTTTGCCGGTATAGGGGAATATGAGCGTCCATCTGACGAGGACTTGCGCCGCAGTTTAACTGATTTGCAGTATAGGGTAACTCAGGATGGTGCGACCGAGCGACCTTTTGATAATGAGTTTAATGATCACAGAGACAAGGGCATTTATGTTGACATCACAAGTGGCGCGCCCCTCTTCAGTTCTGCGGATAAATTTGACTCAGGCTGCGGCTGGCCGTCTTTTTCAAAACCGATCAGCAAGGGAATGATTGATTACTATCAGGACCATAGTCTTTTTCGCGAAAGGACCGAGGTCCGTTCAAATGCCGGAGATGCCCATCTGGGACATGTCTTTGATGACGGGCCGGAAGAGCTTGGCGGCTTGCGCTACTGTATCAATAGTGCCGCCCTCCGCTTCATCGCCCTGGAAGATATGGAAGCTGAAGGCTACGGTGATTTAATATCCCTGGTAGAATAATAGTTCAAAAGCGAATGATAAGTTAGATAGAGTTTGTATTCAAGTGAGCTTTTTCGATACTGGAGGAGGGGGTAATCCTCTCCTCTTTCTTTTATCTCTCTTAAAATAGACAGAATGCGATCCCAGACGGCGTAGTGCTCTGAAGGAATGACGCAAATAGAAAGGTCAACAGTGGCGTAAAAGGGCCTGCCGTTCAGCGCCCGGCTAATCTCCCCGGTCACATCTTTGATATCAACAAATCTATGTTCTTCCCGGTCAGGCAGGACGATTGCTTCCTCTTCCAGGATCAATTGACGGCATAAGTCATGCAGTGGATTCTCTTGATCCAGATACAGCTGTTCTCCCATCAGGACAGGCAGGCGGTAGATCATGTTCCGGATACGCTGACGCTGCCCGTACTCCCGGATCAGCTGCTCGCTAAGCAGTTTGCTGCGCCCATATTCTGAGTCATCATAGTCAGAAGAAACATAAATAAAAGGCAGAGTATATGTGCTTTCCTCCATCAGGGCAATGAGTTGTTGGGTATAGCCGGCGTTGCCTGCGATAAGCTGCTCTTCAGATCCGCTTTTTGTTTCAAAGAGATGCAGAAGATACTTAGCATCAGAGAGATTGTGGCAGACCTCTTCCTTCCCCATATCACGCTTCAGTTCGACCCATTTGAAGCTATCGCAGAGTGCCCGCTCACTTAAGAGCATTTGCCCGATATAGGAATCGGCACCTGTTATCAGCAGCTTATCTTTTGCCATACTTGCCTCCACTCCGGAAACTATTCTTATCGGCTTCAGTTTATGCGATTCGCTGAAAAAAAGACAGGAACTTGTTACCCCTTTTCACATGCCATAGGGCTAAGTGTTAAAATATGGGGCAATGAAGTTTATCTTGAGAAGAAATAAGGAATTTGATGAATAGTATTATTTATAGAAAAAACAAGCAGACTGCAAAAACCTTCTTAGCCGCAACAGTCTTACTTGTCCTGCTGATAGTCTTAACCGGCATGGCCAGCGCCTGTAGCAAAAGCCCGGATGACAGCTCAGATGCGGATCTGAAAATCGTTACGACCTTGTTTGTCTCCTTTGACTTTGCACGTAGCATTGCGGGAGATAAGGCTGATGTGAGCATCTTGCTGCCCCCCGGCGCCGATGTTCATACATACGAGCCGTCACCACAGGACATTATCCTGCTGAATCAGGCAGATTTATTTATTTACAATGGAGGCAGTTCCGAGGCCTGGGTCGACCGACTATTGGAATCAGAGGAAATAAATCCTGAGAATACTTTACGCATGACGGATTTTGTGGATCTGCGTGAAGAAGTTACCAGCGGTATTATTCAAGTGGCGGATGACCATGACCACGACCATAATGGCAAGGAGGATCATGGAAATGAAGCCGAAGGGCATGGACCTGTGGATGAACATATCTGGACATCGCCTTTGAACGCAATCGCCATGTCTGCTGCAATTAAAGATAAACTGGTGGAAATAGATGCAGTGAACCAGGCAAGCTATGAGGAGAATTTCAGCAAGCTGCAAGCAGGTCTCACTGAACTCCATGAGAGGTTTTTGTCAATTGTAGCTGCAGGAGCGCGGGATTACATCGTGGTGGCAGACCGCTTTCCGCTGATCTATTTTACAGCTGAGTATGGTCTGAATTATTATGCCGCCTATGAGGCCTGCGCTGCCCAGTCGGAGCCGACACCAAAGACCGTAACAGCGCTGATTGATCTGGTAAAAGAAAACAATCTGCCCTATATCTTTACCATAGAGTTCTCCAATGAAAGACTGGCGGATCAGATAGCAGCAGAAAGCGGAGCTGAAAAGTTGCTCTTTCATACTGTTCACAATGTGACTCAATCAGAGATTGACCATGGTGTGACCTATCTTGGGCTCATGCAGCAGAATGCTGATAATTTAGAAAAGGCTTTAGCAGATGATTGAGAAAACTCCTGACCGGATTTTGATAGAGCTTAAGGACATAGCCTTTGCCTATGATGGCAGGCCGGTAACTCCAAGTATGAATTTTTCCATCAGGAAAGGCGAGTATGTTTCTATTCTGGGAGAGAATGGTTCGGGAAAAACTACCCTGCTCAAAGGATTGTTGCAGATGAAAGAACCCTATCAGGGCAGAATTATTTTCGATGCAGAGATGGAAAAACAGAATATCGGCTATTTGCCTCAGCAGTCCGGCTTGCAGAAAGATTTCCCGGCTTCTGTCACAGAGATTGTCAGCAGCGGACGTTTGAACCGGCACAAAATCTTTGCCTTCTACTCTAGTGAGGACCGCCAGGCAGTACAGGAAACCTTGCGGCGGCTTGACATTGAAGATCTGGCAGACAGGTCTTTCCGTAATTTATCAGGAGGTCAGCAACAGCGGGTTCTTTTGGCCAGGGCGCTGCTGGCATCGGATGGTGTCTTGCTTCTGGATGAGCCCACCGCCGGTCTCGATCCGATTGCTTCGCATGATTTTTATGATCTGATTCGAAGTTTGAATCGTGAAGGGGAAACAATCATTATGGTTTCCCACGATATTCACTGCGTCATGCATGATGCGACGCATGCCCTGCATCTGGGCAAAGACTACTATTTTTACGGACCTAAAGAAGAGTATTTGGATAGTGTCATGGCAGCAAGTTTCCTGCATAGAGCGGAGGATAAGTAAATGTTTCTTGAATTCTTGTCCTACGCTTTTTTGCGGCGGGCCTTGCTTTCCGGCTTGCTGATATCAATAAGCGCTGCTCTTGTGGGCAGCAGTCTGGTACTAAAACGCTACGCTATGATCGGTGACGGTCTCTCGCATGTGGGCTTTGCAGCCTTAGCCATAGCCATGATTTTCTCCTGGTCCCCCCTCTTGGTAGCCCTGCCGATAGTAATACTGGCAGCCTTTCTTTTGCTGCGCATCAGCGAGAATAATCCCCTGCGCGGTGACGCTGCGGTGGCAATGATTTCATCTGCTGCTATGGCCATCAGCATCCTGCTTATTTCCGTGACCAAAGGGATGAATACAGATGTTTTCAGCTTTATGTTCGGCAGCATTCTTTCACTGTCGGATTCGGATATGATCCTCAGTGTAGTCCTCTCAGTAGTCGTGGTGCTCTTTTATCTCATTTCTTACAACAAAATTTTTGCTGTAACCTTTGACGAAGTCTTTGCAGAATCCAGCGGTATATCCAGTAACTTCTGGAATTCTGTTTTAGCGGTTCTGGCTGCTGTCACGATTGTTTTGGGCATGCGTATGATGGGCGCCCTGCTCATCTCGAGTCTGATTATCTTTCCGCCCATCACGGCTATGCGCCTCTTCGGCAGTTTCAAACAAGTCAGCATCGTATCTGTGCTTGTATCGGTCGCAACCTTTCTGATCGGGATTTTCTCTTCCTATGCTTTAAATCTTCCCACAGGTCCTGCCATCGTGATTGCTAATATTTTGTTTTTCCTCTTCTTTTCTTTCTTGCGTCAATTGCGCCGCAGAAAGAAAGTTACTGTGGGAGGACAGGAATGAGAGTATTGCATTGTTTAGCCCAGTTGCCGACGCGCACGGGCAGTGGTGTATATTTCCATAATCTGATTAATGAAATTACCAGACAGACGGACTGGCAGCAGGCAGCCCTCTATGCTCTTCCAGCAAACCAAGCTTTTGCTAAAAATCCCATAGCGGAGAAAGCGTCCTTAGTCAGGCAGGACGAATTAGCTGAATGGATAGATTGTGACTACCACTATCCGGTATTTTTTGAAACTGAGGCTTTACCCTTTCCCATTGTTGGTATGAGCGATGAAATGCCCTATCCCTCAACCCGCTACTGTCGTATGGATGATGAGATGGTCAATTGCTGGGAGCGAGCTTTTTATCAGGAATTAATCAGGATAAAAGAGGAGTACAGGCCGGATGTCATTATTTCACACCATCTCTGGATTCTAAGTGCAATGGTGCTGGAAGTTTTCCCCGATATTCCGGTCATCGGAATATCTCATGGTACAGATATTCGTCAGGCCAGACAAAATCCGGAAATAGCGGAAAAATCGGTTGGTAGTCTGCGTGACCTGAGCAAGGTTCTGGCACTGTCCGACTCGCAGATAGCTGATCTGCTGGATTGTTTTGATCTCTTGCCGGAACAGATACTGGTGACCGGAGGAGCTTTTGACAATAAGATATTTTATCCGGCTGTTCAGCGGCCGGGTGCCTATAATGAGAACTTTGTCAGCTTTCTTTATGCGGGAAAAATGTCACATGCCAAAGGTGTCTATGAACTGCTGGCGGCTTTCACAGATCTGTATAAGAGGAA